>Ga0315286_10000196_pt1 | contig 46499 bp, 62 predicted proteins | sample YL17G10_0_MG_FD_205038 | JGI IMG/M metagenome (GOLD analysis project Ga0315286, IMG submission 205038) | Sediment microbial communities from Yellowstone Lake, YNP, Wyoming, USA - YL17G10_0 | ecosystem: Environmental > Aquatic > Freshwater > Lake > Sediment | place: USA: Wyoming | collected...
AATTCCTTTGCAGGTTGTCCTGGCCTGCCGAGATATTCGCGCACGATCGTTACCTTGCTTTTCTCCGCCATGGCAACCTCCGGTTTACGACAGACCTAGGGCAGTCTTTGCGATCTGAGTAGCCTCCTCCACCGGAATCCTCTGCGCCACCATTGCCTTGACCATCATGGCCAGAGCAACCTGAGGATCTTCGGCAGTGGGCTTCGTGACTCCGGCGTTCGTCAGCGCATCATTCTGTGCAGAGGAACGGGCCGCCGCATTGCGCTTCTGGTTCGTGTAGGTGCGAAGATCGTCGGCACCGGGAACTTCTTTGGCCGGAATCTCGTCGCCCTTTACAAGCTCCTCGTATGAATACGAGAAGGTGACCGGATCGGCCAATGTGACTCCGTAGGCCGTTTCTACCTTCGCTGACTTGTTCACTGTCTTGGGCATTGCCTTTTCTCCCTGTTTGGGCGGTCGGTCATGACCGCTATCTAAGACCATTGTATCATAGGACGGCACTGGCCGTCAAGAGGATTCTAGCCTTGGGCATCGCATAGTTCCAAGCTCGAAAACAGACGCGCCCTAATTGGCTGGGGTTCACGTTGGCACCCATACGCAGCCACAATCTGAATATTGCCGTCATAGTAGATATTGTCAATGACGTGATATGCGCCGCATACTGGGCAGTGATCGCGCATAGGGTGATAGTCTGACATACAGATAGGGCAAGTCTTAAGTTCCATCACTTTGCACTCACAACCACGCCATCCTCCACGAGAACAGCAGAATACCACTTATGTGGTTGCGGATAATGCGGACCTTCTACGGTATCGCGCCCGTCGCGTGTGGCCAAAAACATTCCCGAGGGGTTATATGGCCAGTGTTTCACTCCTGCCTTTACGGCGCTGATAAATTCCTTCTTCGTGCGGTAGTTCGGATCAACGTATGCCATAGTTACCTCCCCTAGTTAGTCTGACGGTTTACCCCTGTCGGTTTGCAGATCTGACCTCCCTTGCCCCCACCTGCTGCACAATCCATGCCAAACGTAATTCCACGCCAATTGAGGCATTCTATAACAATTCTACTCCGGACTAGACTTTCTAACCAGACATCTGCCCAGGACCAGACTTTCCGGATTAGTCTGGCTGGTAACAAAACTGTAATCCGCCCGAAAGTCATATTGCTTATTTTGCTAAGTCAACAGTCCGGCAAGGTAAACTAAATCTTTAAACTCCGGGGATGTCTCTCTGTGTGTCTGGTAGTCCCGAGGCATGGCCCACGAGGGAGAGAGACACCCCAAGGTGTCCACTTTGGGTGACAGGTTTTGAGGAGATTTGTATATTTATTTTTTTTTTTTTTTTTATTATAAACTTCCTAACTAAACTTCCTATGCAAACCCCCGGCCAAGTCGCTTGACTCCCGAGGCAGGACGTGCTATAATGGCCGTATGCGGGGACTACCAGAGAGGCAGAGAGACAGGGGGCTGGGGGGCAGCGTCAATTCCTTGACGGTCCCAGGCCGAGTTTAAATAGAAAGTTTAATATGAAAATACAGTTGTAAGGTAGTACAATGGCACAACATTTACACAAATACTATAGAGCACAATTAGGATTTGGTCAAGTATGGGCGTGCGCGTTTCCGGACTGTAATCATCACATGCCGGAACATTATGCTTCATTGTTGAATGGTAAGCGGTCTATCTGTTGGGATTGTGGTGAACCTATGATGCTACATCCCCAGAATCTCACGATGGATCGTCCAGTATGTGAAGCATGTAGACTTGGAATTGAAAGTGTGGACAAACTACCTTTCATGTCGTCTAACAGTAACTAATGTGGAGGTGTATTGTGACTGTTATCGTTCATTGGACCGACTCAGAAAGTGAACCCGCATTTTTTCAGAACGTCAAACAGTTCATGATGAACTCTGATAAATCTATTGAAATGCTCACATTCAATGGAATTACTCATAAGTTCTATCACGAAGAAGTTGACTCTTTCTTCATAACTGAACATTCCGAAAAGGAATTGGAGTAAACTAATGTTCCACGAATTCAATGGTTCTCACTTTGATATAAACAAATGTTCGGTGTGCAATAACTTGCGCCCCGAACATAGGTGTGATTCTTGTTTCAAGGATAATGTTCCAGTAACATGGAATGGTAAACTTCTACTTTGCATAGAATGCAAGGTATTCGAGGTTCCTACTCCGGCAGTCCCGCAACTAGAAGTTAGTCAGACCCCTATCCCTATCGAAGATACCACAATCAGAGTCGTAAGTGACTTATTCAACGCGCATACCGCGTCTATTGAGGCACTCCGCATTTGCGTAGAATCAGACGACACAATTGAGAATAAGAACTATGAGTTTGCGCGTAAGCTTGAACAACGATACCTCAACAATAAACAAATAATCGAGAAGTCACGAAACATAACGCAACAGACACTTGCGGATAATAGGGCAATTCAGACACGATACAACGAATTAGCGAAGCAACTAAGGGCTGAAGAACGCGAGAAAATTAAAATTCAGGACACAAAATACCAGCCCGTAGTTAAACCTGTTAAGCCAGTAAAGATTCTGACAGTTAAAAACTATGACATGAAGGGAATAAAAATAGCTGCCCAACTAGCGAATATTCCTGAACAGATTATTACGGGCATCTGTCTTGTGAAGAATATCACACCTAACGAGGCAGTTCATATTATTAGAGGAGCGGGATATGAAAAGCTGTAGAAATAGGTTTCTGAACAAAATCCAATGACACGAGAAAACGCAACTAAGATTCTACGAGACGAACTAACTAAGCATGGATTGTCTAATTGGCACGTTAGATTGTCCAATACTGAAGCTGCGCTAGGTATGTGTATGCATAAGGATGAATGTATCATCCTATCCACATTTCATCTCGGAACGCATCCCGACCCGGAGATAGTAAATACTATACGGCATGAAGTAGCACATGCTTTGTGTCCAGGGCAGGGACATAATGATATATGGATAGCTAAGGCGCGCGAAGTGGGATGCACGTCCTTTGCCCCATGTAGTCACTTGTCATTCTCACCTGACATAATCGATGCTATTCGTTCTGGTGCGTCTGTTGAGGTCACATTCGAGACTGAAGTTATACACCGTCCGAAGTATAACATTACCAGACTCCAAGATAAATGTGAAGTATGTGGTAAAGTCGCAACAGTCTCCAGAGAGTGTACGGTAAAGTCTAAGGATGAGACTAAACCCGATAAAAAGTTCATGTTTCTAGAGTGTGGTCATTTAATAGTCAGGACCATACCCAAAGGAACTCCGTTCGGGACATTAGTCTCTAATTGGTGGAAAGATGAAATTAAATCCTGCCAGCATGAGTGGAATAAACATCAGTGTATGAACTGTGGAGAGTATAGGCTAATTCCATTCCAACAGGATGGTGGAAGATTCATCGAAGCTGCACTAAGTATCAATAAAGGTGCGGCTGTATTCGATGAGATGGGACTAGGTAAGACCATTCAGGCATTAGCAGATATTAAGTTCCATCCTGAACGGACTCCAGTTCTATTTATCACAAAGTCATCTATTAAGTTCCAATTCTTCAAGGAAATCCTTAGATGGCTCGGTCCTACCTATCTACCACAAGTCATTAGTTCATCTAATGAATTTCTAATCCCAAAACTCAAGTGCTACATCATCTCGTATGATATGCTAGTCTTTAAGGAAAGAACTAGCAAGAAAGGTAAAGCCATACGACAAGGATTCGACGGTGCACGTTTCAAGGAATTAGGCATTAAGACTGTAATATTGGATGAGTGTCAGCAGATAAAGAATCCCGACGCAGCCAGAACTCAAGAAGTTCGTAAGATATGCAAGGAATGTCATGTCGTAGCATTAAGCGGGACACCGTGGAAGAATAGAGGATCAGAGTTCTTTACAGTCCTGAACATGCTCGCGCCTATGAAATTCCCATCATATCAGGGATTTATTGATAGGTGGGTAGAATACTATTGGGACGGACAGTTCAGAAAACAAGGCGGAATTAAGAATATTAAGATGTTCAGAGAATACGTCAAGGACATAGTAATCCGTCGTGAAATTCATGAAGTAGCGACGGAAATGCCTAGCATAAATAGGACTATGTTAAATACTCAATTAGATAAGATTGAGCAAATGACATATGATGACGTAGAAACTGAATTCGTAACTTGGTATAACCAGCGTGTAATAGACGGAACCGAAGATGATTTTGACGCAAGTGGTAACGTATTGGCAAAGATGGCTAGGATGCGCCATCTAACAGGATTATCCAAGATTTCATCTACGGTCGGATATGTAAAGGATTTCATAGAAGAAACAGAACGAAAGATTACAGTCTTTGTTCATCACAAAGATGTTGGTGAAATTCTCTACAATCAGATAAAAGAGAATCTCCCAGACGTAAAGGTATTCAAACTCACCGCTGATATGGACCCGCTCACACGATCCAAAACCCAAGACGAATTTAATAGCACTCCAGTTTGTGTATTGGTAGCATCTACCTTATCATCTGGAGAGGGTATCAATCTTCAGACGTGCGGAGACGCTATATTACACGAGCGTCAGTGGAACCCACAGAATGAGGATCAAGCTGCACCTGGAAGGTTTAGACGAATAGGATCCGCGCATAAAGTTGTGAATGTAATATTCATGACAGCTTCAGGAACTATAGACGAGATTCTCGCAGGTATAGTTGAGAGAAAGCGCGCGCATTTCCATTCATCTATGAATAAAGGTGAAGCCGCTATATGGAGTCAGCGCGAACTTACGAAGGAACTTGCAGAAGGAATTATTAAGAATTGGAAGACTAAACAGAAACAGCATGTAGCAGCATGAACATACAATCTAAACCCGGCGTTCGATGGATTCCTTTCCTGATAAAGTTTGGAGAAAAACTTTCAGGAAAGATAGCTATTCACCCCGGATATTATTTGAAGAAAGGAATCACCATAGATGTAAACTATAACTATCCTACCAAAAAAGAAGCCTATGCTGAGTGCCTAAAGAGAAATGGAGAACTAAATGATACTGTGTAAAGAATGTAAACACTTAAATGGCGTGGGTATTTGCATCCGTCCAGTTCCCGTAAAAGGGATAGACTATGTGTATGGCGCGTTTGAAACTGCACTATGCAGATACGCCAGAGATGAACGAAATGAAGATAGTCAGAATAGTTGTGGGCCGGAAGCTACATACTTTGAAAGAAAGGAAAAGCTATGAAAATTCCAGTAGACGTTACGCAAATCATACGCGAATACTCGTATAGATTCGCAATTCCAAATTCTGAAACAGGTTGTCAGGATTGGACACACAATCTATGTTGTCAGTTAAAGTTTTCTTTTCCCAATTCTGGTTGGGGACATAAATCTGCTGGACCTGACAGACCACACTCCAAAGATTGTATTTGCATAGAAAATCCTTTCGTTGGATGGGATATTATCGACGGGGCAGGAACATCTAATTCTTTCCTGTTCCTAGACGGTGATAGTATTGACTTAACAGGCCAGTTATTTGAGCTTGTTATTGCAAAGTCTTTTCTTCTTCCAGTCCCTCCAATTCCACCGACTCCTGATGGTGACGTTACTCTAAGTATTATCCTTAAAACCATGCGCGAATTTCACGATGAAGAAATGGAAGCAATCACAGCCGCACGAATTACTAGAATGGCATGAACTATGTCTTGCATAGAACATTTCTGCACATCCTGTGAGTATGTAGAGTTCAATAACTCTGCTGAACCGGAAGTCTGTCCTAAGTGTGGAGAAAGGCTGATTAAAAACTTCGATGAGTCCTGTGATGATTATGATGATGTAGAGGAGACTGATGATGAAAAAGACTAAGAGGCATACTGTTCGGCCACATTACAAAGCCATGTATCACGGGGTTCTTCTTATCAATAAGAAGCTTCGTGAGGAACTGAATGAGTTGAAGTCAGTTATCCACAGTAATCCAGTTCCAACACCTAGAATGTATACAGACAATGATGTGCTTAACATCTTAAGTGTATTCATTCCGGGTCTTCTCAAGTAATATAAAGAAGGTCCACCATGATTGATTCAATTATGGTGCGATGGCGCTCTATCATATTACCCGCCGATGGGTAATTGAAATGGACGCTATCAGATCTGCAAACCGATAGGGGTAAACCGTCAGACTAACTAGGGGAGGTAACTATGGCAAAAGTAATGGAACTTAAGACTTGCCCCATTTGCATGTCAGACTATCATCCTATGCGTGACCACTGTCCAGTATGTGGCGCATATCATGTCATTGACAATATCATTTGTCGTGAAGGTTCAAAATATACCAATGACCCTATGGATCGTGGTGGACCTACTAAATTCGGTATCACTCTAGCAGATTGGAGTGATTATACTAAGATACTTGCAACGGAAGATGAAATAAAGAATCTCGCACTCCCACAGGCTCAAGAATTTTATCGCAAGAAGTATGTGAGAGAACCAGGATTCCTTAAATTAGATCATGATAAATGGCTACAGGAATTCATGGTAGACACCGCAGTTCTTGAAGGAATACCTACAGCGATTAAAATGCTTCAGCATGTGGTAGGTGTAAAAGAAGACGGTATCATCGGTCCCATTACAATAGAAGCTGTATTAAGTATCCCTCCTCCAATACTAAAGAGAAAAATGTTAGAGGCGCGCATGACTCACCTTTTGAGGTGCGCGTTATATGACGTTCCGTTAGATGTAGTAAATACTACTCAATTGAGGTGGTTACGTGGGTGGCTTAATAGGTTGTCGGATTTCTTTTAAGGGATGTAATCATGAACAAGCTCGATATGCATTTGCTGATGCTATGTTAAAAACAAAGGATGAAAGTTTACCAGAAAAGGTATAAGAGTCACAGATAAGCGACTGTGGTGGAATTGGCATACACAAAAAGAAAAGAGGCTATAAAATGGATGATGCCCCATTAACCCAACTGGCAGAGGTAAACGACTTAAAATCGTTACAGTCAGAGTTCGAATCTTTGATGGGGCACCATCCATTTTATAAAAGTCCAGCTTGGAAAGTTTACGGACCTTACCAAAGAGAAACTGATTTACGTAGACATGTTATTGCATATGATGGAATACATAGAATAACAATTTCATATCCTAAGTTTATAATGGAATGTAAACCTAATAGACTATTAATGGATAATGAAGAAGTCCATCATAGGAACTCTCTAGAGTTTAATGATAGGATTGATAACTATGAAATAGTTAGTGTTCATAATCACAGAAGCAATCACTTAATAAAATTACCAGAATATTTTATTTGCCCGGTTTGCAATGAACAGTTTATATTAGAAGGTAAACGATTATCTTGGTATAAAACAGAAAGAAAAAGAAATCCTTTTAGAAAGGGTCCATACTGTAGTAAAAGTTGCTCAGGTAAAGTAAATAACTAATATGAGTTCAAGTCTCTCCAGTAGCACCAGAATGGATGGGCTAAATGAAAAATGTAATCTTCGACTCACAAGTTCTATCTACACTAATGTCGTGTCCTCGATTGACTGACTTCAAGTTCAATCGAAACTTCACAGCAATATCTGGTAAGTCTCCATCAATGGAAATGGGTTCTATCGTCCACAAATTTCTAGAGGTTTACTATCGTGGACAAATACAAGGCATCTCTAAAGAAATGGCGGAGGGTAACGCCTATACTTCGGCGCTTGCGTATAGCCAATCAGATGAAGTTAGAAACTCCACGCCCGAAGATATACAATGGGCGCTCGAAACATGCAACCAATACCTTGAATACTACAGAAATGACTTCTGGGTTCCGCTTGAGGTGGAGACAGTTAAACAAGAAATGGTATATGAGGATGATGAAATCCGTGTAATGTGGAAAGCGAAGTTTGATTTAATCTCTGACACGAATCAAGGTATCTATCCAATAGATCATAAGACAATGAAACAGCGCCGGGATACGTTGTCCATTAACAATCAGTTTATGGGCCAATGCATACTAATGAAGACCCGTCTTATGTTCGTGAATAAGATAGGTTTTCAGAAGTCATTAAAAGCCGCCGAAAAGTTCACACGCGCTACTATCAACTATACATTTGACACCCTTCTAGAATGGCAATCCGTCATTCTTCCATACTACGCAAAGCTATATCTAATGTATGCTGAGTCCGAATACTGGCCGCCAAACTTTACTCACTGCGAGAATAAGTTTGGTAACTGTCAGTTCGTAGATGTATGTTCCGCTGATAGGAACGTAAGAGAAGAATTGATAGGACAAGATTTCATTGTAGGTGAAGCATGGAATCCACAGACGGAGGAATAGATATGGACATGCGTAATGGTAATATGTATCCTTCCCGAGAAGCTGCTGAACAAGTAGGTGTTCCTTCTGAAAGTTTAGTAGAAGTTGAACCTGAAATTGTAGTAGTAACTTCTGGTCCTTTTAAGGGACGCCGTTATCTGCGTACAAAAACCGGATTAGTTAGATTAAAGGAGAGACTAAATGAGAATCATCCTAACTTTCAAGAATCTACATCACAGGACTAAGACAGTTGAAATCGTAGCTAATCATATCTCACTTGATGATATGAAGAAGCTATGGGAAGCTGAACGCACCATCAACTCTCTTATGATGGTGAATACTAAAGTTCATGTTGAAGTATTGGAGAAGTAACTATGGTATGTGATAAGCACTTAAATACATTTAGAGAAGAATGTCCATACTGTGAAATTGAAAGGCTGAAGATGCTAGTTATCATTCTTCAACAGCAATTAAAGGGGCATGATCTTCTTAAAATAATCGAGAAACTAGGGGAGTCCTGATGCCTAAATCTAGAAATGGAAATCGCAAGGAAATTAAACTAAAGAACAAAAGAAGGAGATGCAAGAAGAATAAACTAAAAAGGGAACATCTCAAACCAACCAAGGAGGTATGAAATGAGACTGAATGATGAATCTGAGAAAGAAGAAGATGCCAAACTTATCACAGACTGACGCAACTTCACTCTACTGTATGTTTAAAGGTGAGCCAGGAACTAGAAAGTCCTCACAAGCTCTTTCATTTCCTACTCCACAATACTGGTTCTCATGGGATAGGAAGATGAGTTCTCTATTACTTCCTATGAGACAGTGGAAGATTGACCCTAAGTCCATAGACTATGATGACTATGATGATTGGACTAAGGCGCGCATTAAACTCGAACAGTTCCAAGTCAACTGTAAGTATAAGACTTTAGTCTTTGATTCAATTACCTCATGCGCGGATTCGGCATTACGTCAGACAATGAAACTTAAATCTGGAGTGACTAGACAATCTGGTGCTCAGGCAGGTAAACATGTAGGAGGTATTGCAGTAAATGAGATTGAGGACTATATGGCAGAGTCCTCAGCTCTGATGGAACTAATCAGTTTAACTAAGGATATCCACTCTTACCACAAGATAAATATCATCCTCATCGCGCATGTGATTCAAGCTGAGTATAAAAGTAGCTCCGGCCAGACTCACATGTCGCGCACCATTGTCACCGCAGGTAAACGTGTTGCACCTAAGATTCCTGCATATTGCGGAGAGGTGTATCACTTCAATATTAAACCCGGATTTAGAGAGGGAGCAGGAGGTTCATATTCTTTGTTGACCACCCATACTGGAGATGATTTCGCTAGGACAGCACTCCCTTTACCTAACGAGATTATCTTTAATGATGACTCACTTTACACTAAGTGGATTGAACCTGCAATTAAGGAACTAAAAGAAGTAACTGCTATCCCACAACCCATACCGTAACCTGCATAGGAGAAAAGTATGCCATTAGTTGAGTTCACCGAGTCTGATCTACTCCGTAATAAGATCGTCAGTCCTGCATGGTATAGGCTTGAACTTGGCCTAGTATCTGAATGGAGTCCTACCAAAGCACAGGATTCTAACAACTGTATCATCGAAGGCGTTATTCAGTCTAACGCTGATAATGGTGATCCTTCATTCTCTGGAGTTCCTATCACACTCCAGTTCAATGATAAGCCTCGTGCGCGTGGATTTATTGAGGGATTTCTGCGTGGATTAGGCGTAGACGTTTTACCCGGACGTTTCGATCTTGGTGCGGCATCTGGAAAGTTCGTAGATGCTTTCATTGAGAATGAGACATTCGAGGGACGCATCCGTAATAGATGTAACCATAAGTATAGGGTTGCGCGATGAGTATCTTTAATCAGATGCTTCGTGGAAGTACAGAATGTGAACCCGCTTATGCTAATCAGTTACAGGGATTAGCTAAAGAGGTCTATACACCCCGCACATTCAAAGAGACTATTGGAGATCAGCTTGCATATCACGAACGTAAGATTGCAGAGTTGAAAGCGGTATATAATAGTCTCACACCTGAACTCGAAAAGTTCGTGGAAGCATTACAGAAGTTAGGCTAAAGCTCATTTGGGAGAGTGGGAATGTTATGTATAGCCTCTACATAGCTGGGGAATTCTCACTCCCTCTTTTAAATGGAGATACCACAATGCCCAAAACTGATGAAATCGAAGATGACGATGTTGAAGAAGAAGATGAACTTTTAGAGAAAGAAGAAGATGAACTTCTAGAGGAAGAAGATTTACTAGAGGATGAGGATTCAAAGAAACCGCAGCCTTCTTAGGAAGGTTATAAGGTTATACCTGGGAGGGATATAACCCCAATCAGGGAGTAGGGAATCCAAGTTATCTAGTAATAGGGATATGCGCCAATAGATTCTACGGAATACTACGGCGCATATCCCGCCTTTTAGGATAAATTATGGAAAATCGAATAACCGGAACAATCATCCACTTATCAAAACAAGGATGGGGATTTGTTACTACACCAGATATTCCATTTACACGTATCTTCTTTCATTGGACAGCATTGAATCAAGATACCCTGAACTTCACTGAGCTGAAGCGAGGAATGAGAGTAGAGTTTGAAACTAAGGAGTTTCTACCTCGTGGATTGCGTGCAATTAAAATCTCTGTAATAAAGGAGAACCTAAATGATGATGACAGTAGAGGAACTGATAACGGAATTACAGAAACACTCGAAGGATAAGTTCGTGTTTATGAGGATAGACGGCGGTTACGAAGATTACATTCCAATGGAAATAGAAAGTGTAAGGGGAGAGTTGATCATAACGGTTGAATATGAATGATAAAAAGTATGTACCAGCAACAGGTAATGCAAGCGCACGTTTGATGGTGGTTGGTGAGTCTCCAGCATATAAAGAAGTAGAACTAGGTAAACCTTTCGTCGGACCATCAGGACAAGAATTAGATTCTATTCTGCGCGCTTGTCTTATACCACGACATACGTTATGGATAAGTAACGTCTGTAAATACTTTGTTCCGCCTAATGAGGGAACAAAGAAAATACCATTTGCCATACGTGCGGAACGCTATGGTATAAACATAGCTGAGTGTCTCTCCGAACTACAGCATGAGATAAATCAAATAAAGCCCAATGCAATTCTTGCACTCGGGGAAACTGCATTATGGGCACTAACAGGTAAGAAGTCCATAACTAATTATAGAGGCTCAATTTTATTCGGGATGGGATGTAAAGTTATACCCACATTCCATCCCGCGCACTTATTATATCAAACGTCTGACGCGGAAATGAAAGGATACTGGAATAGACAGATAATGATCCTAGACTTTAAGCGCGCAAACACCGAATCAAGCCATAAAGAATTTCATCCCACTCCACGCAATCTTACCATATGTAGAAATTCATCCCAACTTCACGACTTCATTTCCCGCCATTCAAAACATACAAAACCTGCCATAGATATAGAAGCTGGAGGACTATGTATTCCAGTATGTGTAGGAATAGCATTTGATCCGAATGAAGGAATAACCGTTCCTTTATGGAATATAGATCCTTCGCTATCGTCTATACCTGACGCTGATATGGTTCAGATGTGGAATCTGCTGAGTCAACTGTTGGCAACCAGTGATGTAATAGGACAGAATTTTAAGTATGACCAAGATAAACTTGCTCGGCTCGGTTTTACTGTTCATAGCCTTGCATCCGATACTATGCTTAAGGCTTTTACTATCAATCCTGAACTACCTAAAGCCCTTGCTTTCAACACGAGCATTTATACTAGAGAACCCTTTTACAAAGATGACGGGATGTATAAAGGTGAGTTTACGGACTTACTAATAGGATGTGCTAGAGATGCGTGTGTTACCAAAGAAATAGATTTAGCGATGGACGCCGACATAGATGAAATGGAGATGCGTGACTGGTATGAGAATTTCACTATGAAACTTCACGGGCTATACCTAGATATAGAGTCTGAAGGTTTCAATATCGATCCTGTCAGACGCGAACAGCTCATAGCAAAGTATATTGTATGGTCGGAAAGACTCGCGCACGAACTATTCATCCTAACAGAAGCCTACATTAATGTCAACTCTCCAAAACAAGTCTACATCCTACTGTATGATGTACTTAAGATTCCGAAAAAACCCGGAGTAGGAGAGGAAATACTTACTGCGCTACTTAGCAATATTTCCTTAAAGTTAGATGACAATAAACGTCGTATCATAGAAATAATACTTGAGAAACGTAGAGTAGATAAGACCATTGGAAACTATCTAATGGCTATGCCTGACTTTGATGGAAAGATGAAGACTACATATTACTTGTGCTTAGAAACTGGACGTACTTCAACAAGTCAGCTAGAACCGCCGATTAGACCATTGATAGAATACAAAGACTATGAAGGTAAGAAGAAGCATAAGGCTATAGGCACAGCTTTCCAAACATTAACTAAGCATGGTGACATAGGACAGGATGTTCGGAGTCAATATATACCCGAACCTGGACACATATTCATACAAGCTGATTCCGCCCAAGCAGAAGCTAGAGTAGTATTCCTATTAGCTAATGATGAGGAAGCTTTAGATGCCATTGATAAACACGACTATCACGCCCTTACAGCAAGTTGGTTTTTCGGTGGTACTGAAGATGACTATTCCAAAAGAAAACTCGGATATGAATCTCCTATACGATTTGCTGGAAAAACTCTTAGGCACGCTGGACACCTTGGAGCTGGAAAAAGAAGGGCGTGCATTGAACTTAATACTCAAGCTAGAAAGTATAAAATCCCAATCCAAATAACTGAATCTATAGCAGAGCGCGCGCTCAAGATATTTCACGCCAAGCAGCCTAAGATTCAATTAGTATTTCATAAAGGAATTATAGAGAGTTTGGAAAAGAATAAACGAATCCTAGAGGCTCCAGTACCTTACGGAATAGAGGCCAAACATGGTGGAAAGAGACAATTCTTTGAACGATGGGGAGACGACTTATTTAGAGAAGCTTTTGCTTATATTCCACAGCGGGCTGTTACGGATAATACTAAAGCCTGCGCTCTCAGAGTCAGGGAAGCCGCACCGTGGATTAAAATTATATTGGAAGCTCACGACGCTCTATTGTGCAGCGTTCCTATTGAACGTGTTGGTGAGGCTGCTAATATTCTTAAACCCGAAATGGAGCGGCCAATTAATTTCAATAACTGTAGTCTATCCCGCAGATCCTTAGTCATTCCGTGTGATATTGAGACAGGAATGAATTACCAGGACTTGAGTAAATTTAAGGAGGTTGTATGATTCCAAATGATTTAGAACGTCGTAAAAAAATGATTACTTATATGATAGAAGGTTGTAAAACTAAAGAGGACTTAACTACTTGGGAATCAGATTTTATACTATCAATCGAAGAACAGTTTGAACAAAAAGGAAACCTAAGTAATAGACAATGTGAAATCCTTGAAAAGATTTATGATAAACTCTAGGTGATGACGAATGAATTGGTTAGATAATTTTGTTGATGAACATAAAAACTTTGAGTCCCCGCTTTCTTTCTGGAAATGGGCTGGAATTGCATCTATATCCGCTGTTATAAAAGATAACGTGTGGGTGAATAGACAGCTATACAATCTATACCCTAACATCTATGTAATGTTCCATGCTGAGTCGGGTCTCAAAAAAGGACCAGCCGTAAGTGCAGCTAAGAGACTGGTAAAAGCAGTAGGTAATACTAGAATAATAAGTGGACGTAGTTCAATACAAGGCATCCTAAAAGAACTGGGTACATCTTTCTCACAGCCGGGAGGCGTAATAATAAAAGGTTCTACAGCCTTTATTTGCTCATCCGAACTATCTTCCTCAATAGTAGAGGATCGCGTAGCTACTACAATCCTTACAGACTTATATGACCGTCAGTATAATATCGGAGAATGGCGTAGTCTACTTAAAATGGAAACATTTGACTTAAAAGACCCTACACTAACAATGCTTACAGCAACTAATGAGGCGCACTCTGACGCGTTCTTCGTAAGACGAGATATTAAGGGAGGCTATTTTGCGCGGACCTTCATCATATATGAAAAGGAGGAAAACAGGTCTAATGCTCTCTTAGTTCCACTCCTGACCCCTATAGACTATACTAAGAACGCGGAGTATCTTAAAATCTTATCCAAACTTAGGGGAGAGTTTAGACCTCTTGCATCCCGTGACGAGAGGGAGGAATACACTAAACAATATCATGATAAAACAACGGGGGAAGCTGCATATTATTCAAGAACAGGGTTAATATACCAAGAGTGGTACGACAAGTTTAAGGAGGATTTAAAACTTGCTAAGGATCCTACTGGTACTTTAAATAGATTCGGTGATAGTGTAATGAAGGTAGCTATGTTGTTAAGTCTGGCACGTATACCTGAACTTATCATTCAAGAAGAAGCTATGACTGAAGCAATAGAGACTTGTGAAAAGTTGATAGGTAATGTAAGGAAAGCTACGTTAGGAAAGACAGAAGATGAGGGAACTAACGCGATTCGCAAGACTATCCTAATCCATGAATTAATGGAACGGGATAACCACGCAATATCGCGCACGCAGCTGAACCGTAAGTACTGGATTCAGGGAAGTGCAGAAGAATGGGATGTATGCATTACATCATTTGAAGCAGCTGGAATGATTCAATTAGATCATCTTGGTAATCAAATGATTGTCAGGATGACAAATGATGCTATTAGTGAATACTCACATTTATTTAGGGGGAAGATGAAATGACTAGAATTCCCAGTCATGTTTTCTTAACCCAGGAATAAATGATTTGCTCTTACCTTTTCTATCATAAGAATTGATCCCCATCCCCACAGCCGATGGAATCATTAGAGGTAATCCCTCGGGACCAAACTCCTGCATAACTTCAGATAAGTCTTGTAAAATCATTGGAGCAAGTACTTTAGAAGCTTCATCTAAGGGTTGAAATGGTCTATTTTTATCCTTAAATAAGAAGTCTCCTCCAATAGCCGGAAGTGGTGAAGTCTTATTTCGTAAGAACTCAAGAACCGCAAGTCCACGAGTTTTTACACCAAATCCTGATCCAAACTTCTTTGTTTTTCCGCTCGTAGATGCAGCAAATTCCCCCGAACCCATCCTATAAAATAACACAAGATACTGTTGAAATCCACCCGGAGGATCTATTCTAGTATTTCCAATCTTAATTTTACCAAAGTCGGAATTATTTGGATCTAAGTTAACTTCTGCACCTGCTGCTTTAGCTAATGCCGCAACTGAAATCCATTCAAGTGCTATACCTCCCATAGACTTCCAGTATTGCTTCTTAACAAATCCCGGAGTCATACGATATGTAAGAGGATTAAGAGTTTGATTAAACATTTGTAGCCTAGAAGCAAGTAATCTTGGACTAAATATTAATCCATTGATTACTTCAGCAGCAGGAGTAATTGTGCCTAAGTCACCACGGCCAGTTGCATTATTAACAAAGTTTCCAATTGCTTTTAATAGTACATCATTTTCATGGGGTTTCAGCCCGGCCTTGTTAGCTAAATTAACTAAGTTATCAAAGTTATCAGCACGTACCTTATCTAAGAAAGCCATATATGCACGATTTGAAGCACGTACTGCCTGACCTATGCTTCCGGCATAAGCCTTACTAAATTTAGGTATACCAACTCTTTGTCCTTCCACATATCCAGCATTTTCAGCCCACGTAGAAACGAACAATTCTTCACGTTTACTCATGCTAGTCATATCAGTTAATTTTAATCCCGCGCGGTCATGTACAGACTTATGAACTTTACCCGTAGCATCACGGAATTTCTGATAGTTAGGTCTACTAAGAATTTCATCAATAGTGGCACGATAAGCCTTTTCCGAGCCAAAAGCCTTTACCATCGTACCCCAAGAAGTCCACCACGGTTTAGTAAGAATCATTCCTACTCCCTGTCTAAAGGGTGCAGACAGATCGAGAGTTGCTTGTAAAGAGCGAGGTAAATTAACTAACTCCGAAACTATCGTTTTTTTACGAAGGTCTGCCTTTGGAATTTGATTACCTAGAGGACCATGATATGCTCTAAGTTGTCTACTTAGCTCCGGAAAGATTTTTCTTAGTGTTTCAATTTCATTAAGTTGGGGAACCTCACTTCCTTCTAATAATTTTATTAATCCACTACCTGCATGTGCTCTTGTAGGAACATCATCAGTAAATTCCTGAATCTGCATGAATAGTTCATCAACGTCATCTGGTCCTAGTTGTAGAGGTTCCATTTCTACGCGCGTATGCTTACCCCTTAAGCCTCCCATAAATCTAAAATACCACTCTTTACCTTCCCCGCCAGCTCCGCGCGCTTTAGCAAATTTAGCAGCCCTTTCTGAAGTATAGATTTTAGCCTGTTGAGCAGCTTTGTCAGCAGCTTCATCTAATGCTGCACCTAACTTACCTACTGCTCCCTCTGGAATATTAGACAACATCATCTTAATTCTACCATCAGGTAGCTTCTCAACTACTTTATAGCCATTCATAATAAATTCATCTACTAGAGAAGGATCTTTTAGTACAAGTTGCTTAGGTCTAAAAACAGGTGCAGTTGCAGCTATAGGTTTGGTAATATTAATTGGTGGAGCATCCGGTACTGTAGGCATACCTACGCCAACTGGTGTAGATGGAATTATAGGATGAGGAGTACCCTGCTGTTGATTAGATGTATCTACCACTGGAAGTGGTGTAGATACTGGTGTTGTAGTTATAGGATCAGCAACAGGTTCACCAGGTTTAGGTGGTAAGTTGGAAACCTGAGGTTGCACATTAGAAATAGGAATAGGTGCTGTAACAGCCATAGGTAACTGCGTAGGACCAAATGCAGTATCAAATAATACACGAACAGCAGGATGTAAACTATCAGGATCTAAGAAATAATTAGTTAAATCTATGGTTAAGGCTTCTTCTTGAAAACTATATTGGTTTTTTTTCTTATTAGTATACATCTGCCATTCAGGTGTCACATTCTTTACACTAAACCAGTCACGTCTTAGAATCTTTCTAACTGCTTCTGGTAATAGACTATACTTGATATGTCCTACTTCATGTGCAACAATTCGCGGATTAGCACGGTGAAAATCACTAGCAAAAGTAACCTTCTTATTTACTAGATCTGTAACTGCCTCTCTTGTACTACCATCAGGAAACTTACCAGTTTTACCTACCTCTGCGGTCCAACCAGGAGGAAATTCAGGTGGTGCTACAGGAGGTAGTTTAGGTGTATTAAAATATGGACCCTTTCTAACACCTAATGTGCCAAATCCAGCTTCTAATGCGCCAGCTCCTACCTTCCCCCAGTCATTTTCAGATGCTCCAGAAGCAATATTATATCCGCCTTCACCCACTAAACCTGCTGAAAGTAATCGCCTTCCAAACTGTGCAGTTTTTCCAATAAGAGGAAGTTTACCAGACGTACCCAATACACTCTCAACTCCACCCAATCCCATAAATGAAAGATTAAGGGGTGAACTCATACCTGAAATAAAATCAACTCCGAAATTTAGGGGCTTATAGAGATAAGGATTTTCTTTAGCCATTTGTTCGGACATATCATAAAATTTAGGATCAGATTTTCTAATATCTACAATTGGACTAAAAGCCTTACGCATTAATTCTAAGGCATATAAAGGTTCATACTTAGGTTCATATAAAGGCGTAGAAGAAGATTCGGGTGCATCTACAATACCTAATTCTTCTTCAGTAGTCTTTATTTGTTTTGGAAGCTGCTGTGGATCTTCGGGTGCATCTATAATACCTAAGTTCATTTTACTTCCTCACAGGAGGAGTTTGGGTGTAATTCTTTGTAGCTAATGCTGCTTCCAAGTTCTTTCGTGGAACAGATTTACGTGCGCCAGTCTTAACTTCCCAGATATATACCATATCTCCACTTGGAGATGTTGGTGCATTACCTCTTATATAATTAAGTATTTCCTGGTGTTCTTCAGGAGTTGGACCTATAGCCCGACCCATGAAATTAAAATCTGGAGGAATAATTCTTACATCATTAGAACCGGGATCTCCTAGTTCAATAAACTCAGCATATTCAGGACGGTCATTTTTTAAACGCATAGCTCTATCGTAATAAGCTATCCGCTGTTGTGTTGGTAGATTAGCAGTTACATTAGCATCAGCAGATGGAGTTTCTTTAGTTAACCTAGCTTGATCTCCACCAGCACTAATTCTCTCAAGTGCATTTTCTTGATTCAACATAATTCTTTGCATTTCAGATACATTACCAGTTGGATACTTAGTATCATTTATCGTACCTTTTTTGGGATCACCAACTAATACAGTAGGTCCATCAAAATAGAATTTAAGATTAGGATTCATATATTTCAAATAACTTAATTCATTACGTTGTTCACTTAAAGCATTTTTAGCCTGGTTATTACGTTCAGTCTCGTCCTGTTTTCTATCAAGCTGGTCAACCTTACGCTGATTTACTGATGCAGAAGCAAGATTAGCTGCCATCTGACGTTCATTAGCATTAGAATATCTCTCAAGATTAGCTGCTTGATATGCAGGTTCAGTTTGCATCTTCCAATCAGCCATCTTATCCATATATGGACCTTCAACAGCGTGTTCCTGATACTTCATAATATCAGGTTTATTACCCAATCCAATTACGGATGCAGCAATCTTCCGTAACATACCAGGTTCTTCACGCTGAGGCATATTCTGAATAAGTTGATTAAACCTATCAGTTGCCTGGGTCTCAGGTGTATAATACTGTTTCATTAAAGATATAACATCTTCTTCCTGCCCACCTGATTCATAGGGATCAAATGGTTTAGGTTGGAATAAATCCCCATAAGGATCTTGTTGCTGCTGATTACCCATGAAATCAGGCTGCATCTGGTATGGCTGTTGTCCGAACCAATTTTGCATACGGAGTTGGGAAAAATCAGGCATGATATTACTCCATCCAGGGATAAGATACGCCAGCAGCAACATTACCAATATCGCCGATACGACCCATAGTAGTATCCCATGTACCAGGCATCTTACTAGCGTTCATCCAATTCTGATTAGAGTTAAGTCCATACTGTCCACCCTGACCCATAGTATTAATTAATTGATCACCAAACATATTAGACATACCAGGTGTAGTTCCATACATGGAGTTCATACCCTGCAAACCACGTAGTTGATTAGCCGCAGCTTCCCCAGACATAGAATTAGCCTGCCCAGCATTAAACATACTATTCTGTAAATCAGCATTTAGTCTCTGACCTTCAATGCCAGCCATTCCACCTAATCCAGCAAGTTTACCCTGCTGAACCATTTGTGCTAGTCCAGCATTAACATTCTGCATAGCATCTGCACCACCCTGACTTTGTTCCCTAGCCATTTTTGCAGATGCAGCAGCAAAGTTAGGTGAATAGCCACCCTGCAATGCACGGTTACGATTTAACTCACGTTCAGCATTTGCATATACAGCACGTACAGGCGAAGCACCTCGTGCGCGCAAATTTGATACATCTTCTCCACTATATCCACCAGTCTTAGAGAAGTCCTGATAACCCCCGTAAGAATTAAATGGATCACTATAACTTGATTGGGCAATTCCACCACCGGCAGCGCCACCTACACCTGTGTTGCCACCTAAGAATGATCTATAGCGATTCATTATATCGCCATAATCTGACTGGCCTGCATCAGAGGCTTGATTCCATCTACCAGTCAAATTATTCATCATTGGACCCTGTTGATCAAAATAACGACTTTGATCAGCAGTAACCATGTTCTTAGCTCTTTTGTCGTCACCCTTTGCCATTTCATACCCCCAGAACTAAAGCCTGTCCTTTTGTTGGATTAAATCCTACTTTTTGGAGATGACCTAGCCACTTCTTATCTTGTACAAAAGCATGAATCTGATCATGATGTTGAGTCTTTGCTACAAAAGATAAAGCCTGTAATAGATTGTATAAAGCTTCTCTACGAACACGTACTGAACGATCCTTATTAGTTACCGCAATTACTTCTATAATAGGTCGGATTCCACCTATGGTAACTAATCCCTTTTCATCCTCAACAGAAAATGCGCACATAAATCCATGAAAGAAATCTGGTAACTCGAATTCGTCCTTAAAGTATTTGGAATGGATACTCTTTAATTCCTCAATATCCGATGGACAATATGAACGGATATTCATATAATCATGAAAACTGTAGTAATTGTCATTGTATTGATTGGACTTCCGCCAGTTAAATCACCTGCCGTAGAATTGCTAAACTGAAACTTCAATGGAACATCAATAAACAATGCTGTATTCCCCGTAACCTTTCCAACTATTGCTGACCAACTAGTAGCGTCATATTGAATTAGCGGAGTTAAGACAACATTCCCAAGATGCGCGACCCCAAAAAGATCTCCCACCTTAGCATCAGACATTCCTGAGGAATCTTCTAAGTAAATACTAACGTCAACTCCGCCTAACTGGACCGAAGCCCAACCATCAGGACTAATATTAGTATATGCTCCGGCTCGACTATCAAGTGATAATTCAGCCATTATAAGAACAATACGTGTTCCCGAACCTAGTGTGGATACCAATTCAATTGCAGTAGTTGGTAAGGCTTTAATATCTTCATTAGTAAGTACTACCTTCCAAACCAGTACCTTAATCTGATCTGCTAGAAAAATTGTTAATAACTTGATAGCTTCTGCAATCTCATGTTTTATCCTAGCATTGACTTCTTCTAGGGTAAGTTCAGTTGTATTTTTAGTTTGGGATAATTTATCAATAAGTACTTGTAGAGTCTTAAACAGAGCATTATCCTTCGTCGTAATCTGGTTAAGATTACTCTTTAATGATGCAAATTCAGGCAACTTCTTAGCTGGACGAAAAGTCATATTAACCTGGGTGAGAAGTCCAAAGTTCGTTACTAAAGATAATGATTCGATTGATCTTAAAGAACTCATCAATCTCTGTCGTCTTACCTTCAAAGGCTGCACGCTGTTCAACAAAGTTACATAAACGTGTAGGTTGGATATTAGTCAATTCCTTCATTACGAGGGGAACTAATGTCTGAGTTCTTACGTCGTCCATTGAATAGATTTTTAGTTTCAAGTTACCAGTTCCATTTAATCGCATACGAATTGCGGCAAAATGGGAAATACCCTCACCAGAACTTTGCTCGCTAATTGCAGAACCTTTAGGCATTTATTCCCCCATATAAGCGGTGCGCCATATTGGGTTAGGAATCTTCTTCTCTGGGTTATCTATCACGTCATTTTCATAATAGCTATCATGCTTTCCAGTTCCACCACCCGTAGTCTTATTAGAATTAATAAAGTAAATTCCAGAGAAGGGAGTAATTGTTGGCCCGGTAGTTCCAATTAAAATTAAGAATGGACATGATTCTGCCGTACCAAATCTATCTATTGGAGTAGCTGTCTCATCTGGATCATATCTTCCACCCGTAAATTGTGCGATATCGAACTGCGAAATAGTACTCCCGTCAGAAACTTTAATATTCATAAAACGGGAAATAGCTAAATTTCTTAGCTTTAACCAAACCCAAAAGGAATTAGGATGATCAAGTGCATATGCTAATCTTCCATCATTTCCTGCAACAGAACCAAGATCATAAGTATTTAATACACTTCCATCAGATGCCTTATATCTCTTAATGATTGTACTTACACCACCTGTAGTTTTTTCATATCCTGCAATAACAGAATCATCCTCCAAAACCAACATCTCATCTAATAAAATATAAGATGAGCCAAGGCTTGCAACGAAATCAGTTAATGCAATATCATTGACTAAATCCCATCGTTTAATTGTAGTAATTGTTGATGAAATCGGACCTGAATAGTAAAGAATAGTCTCACCATTATTTGGGACTAATGTAGTTAATCCTACCGAGGGAAATGTCCAAATCTTAGCACCAACTCCACCAATCTTACTTATTGTAGTTACTGCTGCTTTTCCACCGACTCCACCATTAGGAGTACCTACATAAAATGTATCAACTTTATTGCTACTTATATGATCATAATCCTGATCTATTATTGAAACTGGAGTTAATGTTGGACTAAACAATAGTAATTTATCATTTTCATCATCTGTAAATAATATCTCACCATCTCCTAGATGGAGAATTGCACCTCTCTCCATCGCTACAGTCTCGGGATAGAAATCCACTACTTTTCCAGTAGTTGTTGATAATATGGCAATAGGATAACCTCCACTATTATCATCAGAAATTGCCATCGCACCAGCCGAAATTCCTAAAGCTGGAGCCACTTCTACTTGAATCCGTAGACTTTCCGGTCCAGCAGAATCTATGTTCTTTAGAAGTTCTAAATAGTATAGTCCCCCCGCAGTTACAGGGAACTGAATACATTTATTCTGACCACTAATTAAGTGTACTCCACCTAAAAGTCTATATGGAACACTATTGTATGGTCTACAAGTAGGTCTATATCCAGAACCGATATGATTAGAAAAACTAAATGCACCAATTACTTTAGCCCTTGCCGGGGCAACAAACTTATAATAAACAGTATAATTCACTCCCCCGTCATTAACATCCGTCTGAGTAAAGTCATAGGGAAACGACGAAATCAACGTAGCCGTAGCAAAACTAGTATTACTAGGGGGAGCCATTATGCTGCCTCCACTGAACAAATAATTAGTTTATTAATGTCCATAAGTGTAATTGAACTAATCTTCGCGTCGAAAATCCAAACTGCATATCGAACATTCTTCGGATCTAAACCATTTCCATAGTCAGCATATAACATCTTATGCTGAATAGGCGGGGGTAATGTAACCCATATCTTCTTATTTATAGAGTCATTTACAAGCTGAAGATAACGAAAATCATTCTTAGCTAATGAAAACCAGAAATCCTCAATCTTCCAACTTAGTTCAGGTCTGGTATAAACTCCGCTAAATACCATTATACCTGAATAATCAGCTATAATTAAATAGTCAATGTTTACCCCACCTGAATCTAAGACTGTAGCAATTCCATGTACAGGTGCGCCTACCCCTTGATCTACGATATTAACCTGCCAAGAGGATGGAACATCACCATTATCTGAGTAACCCAGAGTCCGTGTTTTCTTAAATATATACAAAATGTCTCGGAATTCCTGCGCATTAGTAATTGGATTACCATCTAACGGTGCAATAATCAAACCATCTACCTGTGAGATAGCTTCAGGTTCTCCAGATGTGGAAATCCGCGCAACTGAAATATTATCAAATTCACCGTATCCTACCATTCTACCGTGATAAGTTGTAAGTCCTACAAATGCAGGAATCTCTGAGAAGTTATCAATTAAATGACTTGCGTCGGAAAGTAAATCTGAGTCATAATATGAGACTTCCATCTCAGTATCAGACACATCATCTAATGTTGCTTCGGGAATAAAGAAGAACTGAAATCCCTTCTGGTCGCCGTTAAAATTAGGAATCCATTTTGTAGAAACTAGATGCTTCTTAACAACAGCAGGATCAGTTGGAATAGGGATATTAGAAACATTTACTGCGCGTTTAGTGTCTACGAATGTCTGCCCACCAAAATACTCGGGACCGGGTGCACTTAGATACCCAGTATCAGTCTCATACACTACACCAATGAGATGAAATCCAAAGTCACAGAATCCTTCTGTATCAGTATTCGCTACAAGAAGTGCAGAAGTTGAAGGTGAAGGAGCAGGAGTTATACCAACAACATACTCCGTAACTAAGTCTGCATCACCTATATTGATTTTAATACTCTCTGTCGTATTATCGCTAATTATAACTACTTCATAGTATGTATAAGTCCCACCCGCAGTATAGTCTTTAGGATCAATTGCCTGCGTCATCACAATTGAACGTGTTGTTGCAGGAACTACTGAAGTATCAATAGGAATGTTAGCTAGTTGAATCTGCAAATCTCCGGGTGCATTTACTATAGGAAAAACTTCAGTACCGAGTTCTCCGTTGTCATATGCAACTGCAATTATATGAATTCCCTTGGAAACTACACCATCCATAGAAGAATTAAATGCTATGAATGGCTTTTTAGATGTGTTCGTTGGCGGAAATCCTGCTGCTTTACGTGCATTAGTTCCATCACCTTTATATACATAAATAAAGTTATCTTCCAGTCCGGCCTCAGAATTCACTCCTAATGAATTAGCAGTTGAAGTAAATGGAGTGATGTATGCCCTACCTGCTATCGCAACGAATCCAAAATCAGTCATCCCTACAATTGTAAGAATAGGACCATAAATTATGGAAGTACCAATTACGTGATATATGCTCCCACCTACAGTTAGGACAATGAGAGATTCCCCTGTCTGCATTACATAAGTATAGCTACGGAGAATATCGCCAATAGCTATTTCTTGATTCTGGTATTTATCTAACGGATCGCGCGTCTTAAATCCAGAATGAATATACTGGATATTATCCGCTTGGATAAAATGGTCTGAAGGAACACTATCGGCATCACCCCTTGCCCATAGGCCATTGAAAGACTCTAAAACTAAAGGTTCATGATCCCTAAGTCGAGGCATTAAAACCAGCCCTTACCTTTATAAGATGAACGAAATGGCCTACGTCGTGTAGTGATATTCTGTTTAGCCTTTGAGTCAATTCCTAATAGGTGATCTTCACATTCCTCTGCATCCTTAGCAAGTGACTCCGAACGCATGTAATTCTCACCGATATACTTCGCGCACATTGACGCGGTTTTATATGCGAGAAGTTGAGTAACCCCGATTACTGAAATGATAGAGTTCTCATTTAAGACATGAGGAATCGCATCCCTAATATACTCTAACTTAATCTCACGACTTGAAGTTGCACCGTTAGCGTTAAACTTAATAATCTGATCTTCCCAATACCACTCAAGTAATGACGTAGTTGCTGATCTTGGGTTAATCGTATCACGGTGAATCATTAAAGTAAAAGTACCAGTAGCTCCTGCCTGTCTTTCCCAGAGTGCGCGGATCTCTAGTAAGTCTCCGGGGTAATGCGGGCCTATAGGATTTTCTTGTGGGGTAATCATAAACTGACCCGCAGTAAGTGTGACATACCCCGCAGTATTAGTCATTGGTGACATTCCATGATCCTGAAGTAAATCATGGAGTTCATCAATTGCCATGTTCAGAAAGGGTAGTACTACAGTATAAGTATATACTGCTCTATCTGAATCATTCATAAGTGATGCTACGCGGTCCATCACTTCTTTGGCTGGCGTTGATGTTGTTGTTACGGGCATAAGTTACTTTGCAAACTGGATGTTTAACTCGCTTTTTCTACCCAAGTAGTTCTTTTCAGATAATCTATTACTTTTAATAGTGTGTCTTCATCATCATTAAGAAGCCCTAATATTGAATTACATTTATAACAGAGTAACCCTCTTACGTTATTAGTAATATGGTCATGATCTACACAAAGTTCTTTTTCACTTTTTTCTCTACAAATTGCACAGACTTCCTGCTGAAACTCGAATATTTCTTTATACTGTTCAGGAGTTAATCCGTAACAAGTTTTACGATGCCTATTTATCCCATAATTAGGATCTTGTTGTAACCTCTTTAATGTCCATTGTTTAGTATATTCTCTTAAACAGGTTCCACACCGTGAATTACGGGAAGTACTTCTTACCCAGACGGTATTAAATACAGTTAACTCATCCCCGCAATCTTTACAATGTGTTCTTGTTTTTCTTGCAGGCATGATTACTCCTATTGTACAAACTTAAGATTTAATTCAGCTGCACGTTTTGGATCTGCAATAGCTTTACACTCTCTACAAATTGGGAACTGTGGATCGCGCAAAGCACCACACGCGAAACACCGAACCAACTGAACAGTCTGGTAATCCTTTAGCCAATCCTTATTAGTAATGTTTAACTCATTACATGCAAGACGCGCATCATTTGAGATTGCTAAAGGATTACCATTAGATCTAGTCCATAGAATATCCGCAATACGGATAAGTTCCATAAACCATTTTTCCTGGTAAGACTTATACTTCTGAATGAGTGGAGTGTGTTCTTTAATTAACTTGATAGCATCCCATTCACCAGGAAGGAAAAAGAGTCCCGGCATCATATCTGCCATGTTGCAGCCCAATAATCCATTACAGTAATCCCGTACAATAGAATCTGCAACCTGAATAGATGATACTGGAATTTCAATAAGTGGCTGCTCAGAATCAATCTCGCGCCACCATGAAGAAGATCCAATAATTACACAGGCTGGCTTATCTGATCTACCTGGAGGAATATCAAAAACTCCGGGTTGAATAGTTATCTTTTCTTCATGAATTGTCTTTGGAAGAATAGAGATAACTGTAGACTTATCCAACGGATTCGAGGGACTACGGATAGTTCTACGATTCAGATTGACAATTGCATTTTCCATAACTAACTCTCCTTCTGAGTGATATAGGAATTGGGCACCACTATTCCCTCTTTATACGCCAACGCATCACCAGCCACAGTTTCATTTCCAAATAATTCATCCTGTAATTTACGCACGCGCTCTAGTCTATTAGCTTCTGCTTCTCGACTATCAGGATCTTTGTATTTAGCAAGAGAGACCTTGCCTAATGCAGCATAAACTGTATCTATAACAAATTTAGCTGCGGGAAGTGTCGGTGGTAAATATTCCCCTTTAGGAGACTGAAACGTCCACATTGGTTCATATGATAGCTTAGATGTAGGTAAATCACTCTGATTAGATTCAGGTACAATAACTAGTCGTTCAAGTATAAACTTATGACTAATCCACGGACGGTATTTAGGAACTTCCCTTACAATAGGATAAAGTAGTTCTAATCCTTCTGGAGTAATATCTATACACCGCTTCTCTAACTGATCCTCTGACCACGCTACGCGCCACATTGGTTTGCCGGTGTTGGTGTCAAGACCAAACAAATCAATTAGCTGGCGATTTATAGATTCGATAGGTTCTGTAAGTTCCATTCTAGTCCACCTAAAATGCGCGTTACAAGTATGCGCGCCCCACTTGTCAGTTATGCTGGTACAACAACCTTCGGGTCAGCGACAGTTGCTACGTAATTCCTCCACACGTCACCATTATCACCCTTCATAAATCCAAGGTTAATGGTAGTGTCAACGTCAGCAACGTAGTTCTCAATAACCATATTGAGAGACCCACCAGTTAAGTCAATACGCGCACCAGCCTCTACTGCAAACTTAGAATGGAACACGTTGTCCTTAATTAACGCATAGGTTCCAGGGAATTTAATGTCATAGGTAGTTCCACGCCGGAATCTATTGCCAATAATCTGATTATACTGATTGACAGCAAATCCACCATCTGTCACATATCCCACACCAGTTCCAAGACCTTCAAAGTCGCAATCCTGAATGAGATTACGAGCAGTTTCACCTAGACCAATTCCGATACCTCCTGAACCTCCAGCAGAGAAGAAACAGCTAATAACTTTAGTATGTGAACCATCAGGAATAGCTAAAGATTCCTGGCGACGTAGCCAAATGCAAGGAGCATTTGCTACAGGTGCCATCTGGATGTTATTAAATTCCCATCCCTGTTCAATTACAGAAATTAATGGTGTAGTGGCAACAGGACTAGTAGGTGCTAACCATGATGCACCACCACCTGTAGGAACACCGCCATTAGTAGCCTGACGAGGTTTATTAGCTGCACCAAGAATAGTTACGTCAAAAATACCAACAGGTGTCGTAACCTGTTCTCTCAAAACTCCAGAGAGATAGATTAAGTCTCTGGAACGAAGGTGAGGCTTTAAGTCTGTAAAGGTAGAAAATGAACCACGAGGTCCATCACCCTGCGGAAATAAATACCAAACCTTGTTGATCACACCATAATCATTTAATGTGACCCTACGATTCTCGGTCTGAAAATTACGCCAATAGCCATACTGAGTCATTCTTTTCCTCCAACCCTTTGGTTAGCGCCTTCGCCAGAGTACCTGCGTGGATAAGGAGTATGCGCAGCCCACCCGTTAACTACGTTAAGTTTGTAGCAAACCCATAGTACTTAGCCTGAATGGGATCAAAAACAAACACATTCGGCAAGTTCTGAAGTGGGTCTACTGCACTAATGATGTTACCATTCGTAAGGTAATCAACAGGACTACCATTCGTATGGATAGTAACTAGCATATGCGCGCCCGTAACAGGCGGTGTAATTGTTGCAATCTGTGTGGTTCCCGTAACAAATGTCAGGAACCCTGTTGGAGCGATAGTTGTCGCAGATGCAACAGTTACAGGATACGGCTGTAACTTACTCTGTACAGTACTGAGGTTCTGAAAATCAAGGTCAGACATAATTAATACCCCGCCGGAACTGCTAAGGTGTCAATGTATGAGCAAGCAGCAGGATTATTCACGAAAGCCTGCATACCCACAACCATATAGAAGATTTCCGCCGCAGCTACACCACCTGATGCACCACGAATCTCGAAAATACTTCTACCGTCTGAGGTATAGAAACCAAGCGGAAGAATCTCTGCTCGACCCCATGCTTCAGTGACAATAAAGTCAATTCGAGTCTTATCCCAACTGTAGGATGATTTAGTAGATGCACCAGCTAACTGCATGTTATTTCCACTAAAGTACATATTCAGCCCTTCTTCTTTGGCTGACTTTTGGATAATGGAAACAAGCTGACCAATTTCCTCGTAAGCCTGCTGCTGACAAGGATGTAACCATGCGACAACTGATGTATTATCATCAATTCCCAAACGGTTTCCAATCTTATTCAGAGCAATACGAGGAAGTGGCAGACTCAATGCAGCACCAGAAGCATTGACTCGGTTTGCACGAATCTCAGGAGTGGAAGAACGAGGAAATCCTAACCACGTACCTGAAGATGAATTAGAGTGGTGATATGGCACACCAAGCAAACCAGGTAAAGAAGCAGGAGAAGAAATACCCTGAACAACCAGCTTATCGGTAGCAATAGCGCCAGCAACAGCTGGGGTAACATCAATCTGCTTATTCTCTAGGTCATACTTCGTAATCTTTCCAGATCCACGAAGCGTAGTAGTTAAGGTATCAAATACCTGTACAGTCTGTCCATAACGTACTAAACGTACGCCAAAGCCATCAGTACCAAGAGTATAAGTATCCACACCACCAACTGTTGACACAACGGAAATGACGCCAACAACACCATTTCCTGGCTGCATCATTTGAGAATCAAGCTGTCTACGAAGTTCATCAAGAGCTGTGGCAGTTAAACGACGAACGGAATTAACTACAGACTTCCGATCATCGTCAGTTGCCCACTGAGCTAACTTCGTATATTCGATGTTCTCTGATAGGAAAACACACGAAAGTACAGCTTTATCATAGGTCGGCCCACCACCTCGTCCTAAATCTCCACCATCAGGATCAAAGTACTGGAATGAGCCACCTGGACGAATTTCAAGAGGCACGCGCATCTGACGATTAGAAATCTTCTCAACGTCGCGCTTCTTGATATGAGCAAAGAACTTGTCATCCCGCTCAAAAAGGACGCGCACCTTCGGAACTACTCTTTCAAGTTCCAAAGCTGCAACCTGAGTTTCCGTTACCGCCATTTTGTTTACCTAGAATCTTTAGTTGGTGAACTCTAAGTTCACTCCCCCAGATTCTAGCTCCTTCAGTTTACTGAGAATTTGTTCGTAGGAGAATCCTGCTGCCTGAAATATCTGTGCCATCAGAATAGCAGTTTCTCCATAATTTTTACGCTTGAGCCTAAAAGTTAAACTTTGTCTAGCTCTTGACTTTTGATCTCTGACCTGGCTTCTAACAGGTTCTATTGATTTCCAAACATCGAGAAGCTCTCTAATCTTAGCTTTTCGCCTAACGCCCATTAAAGAATAAATAGTCATTAACCATTGAATTGCTCTAGTACCATTCAAGGTTAATCTGTACATAGTCTTATAATTTTCTTTTCTTTTATCATCTGTAATATTAATTGATCGGGAAGGATCAACTAGATTTCTAACCTTTTCTACTACGTCAATATCTGTCATTGATAACCAGATGGATGGAGTTCTGCCAGAATTAGTGAAACCGAAACAACCTTCACCTTCTAGAAGTCCAGCCAACCAACTAATTTCTACAACCGACACTGACATCTCTAACTCCAAATTAAAGTTACGCCTACGAGTTCCGCACTGGCAGTTAACACGAAAGTTGTTATAGGAGAGTTTAGTGCAATTGATGTTGGGTCTGTCTTATGGAGCACAACTCCGGTGTCACCTGTAACGCCCTTTAATGTAATAGTTACTGTACTATTACTTGACGGCATAACGATAGTGACTGCTTTTGATGTAGTCCCTCCACTTGGCAAGACAACAGTATTTGCACCACTAGCCAAAGTTACAATCTCAACTTTGCAGGGACTAGCCGTATTATTGGCTGCGGCATAAGTATTCGCAGCGACAAAATCTCCAGAAGACTGGAGTACGATGCTTCGTGCAGATGTTACAGCCATGTCCTTAATCCTGCATTAAAAAGTCGATTGACTTCATTCCACGTGGAATATCTTTGGCTTCTTTTACTTTTCCAGCTGATGTACGTCCTGCTGGAATCGGACCTTTCTTTGGAGGAGTTTCATCCTCAGTAACCCGTTTGCCCATTCCCTTCAAAGCTTCATTTCGAGCCTTTTTAATGACTGTAGGCAACAGTGTTTTCGCTTTGGAGAGATAGGCTGCTCTAATCCTGTCAGTTGCAGCTTTCGAGAATTTATCCTCAAAAGCCTTTTCCCAGAGTTTATCTAAGATTACACGGAAACGAGAATCCTGTGAAATCATCTTCTCTAACTGTTCGGATGCATCCTTTACAGCTACCTTACGAACATAGTCAGTCATTGACTTACGAGGATCAATATTGCCTTCAATAGTGGAAGTCAAGACATTATCAACCTTTGTCTGTAAGTTATCGCGTGTAGACTCGAACTGCTGCTGAACAAACTTCTGTTCGCGCGACTGTAGTTCAGCTTCCCTATCATTTCTCTGTACGGGTTTCGCTAAAGTCTTAGGAGCCTCGAATGTATTAGTTCCGAATACAAACTGATTGAGAATATTTGCAGCCGCCTGTAATGGCTGACCAGGTTCACCCATGTTACGGGCTTCCGTAACCATCTGAATAATAGTACCACGAATTAGATTCCCGACAACGTGGTAGTAAGCCTTCTCATCAACCTTCTGTAAAGCAGGTAAGTAATTGTCTACTACCTGCTTAAATGAATCCTCGTTATCTTCCTTGATTGCGCCTAGAACAATATCTAACTTACCTTCACCAATTACTTCCCGTTCAAAACCATCCATGATACGGGCTTTTTCTACTGCCATCTTCGCATCGTCGATAGTTGGAAGTAACTCAGTAAACTGTTGTTCTCTATAATATGCCTTCTCTAAGTATGGAAAATCCTTAAAGATCTTGGGGTACTTGGCTAAAATCTCCCGGCGTCTAACAGGTGTAACTAACTCTAAATCCTCCGCAGTAGGTTCCTTTAATTCTTCTTCTAGTTCATCTTCAACTGGGATTTCTTCTTTGTCCTCATCCTTAACTTCTTCATCCTCTTTAGGCTCAGGTTCATCTAAGTCAAGAGTTTCCTCTGGCTTTTCCTCTATATTGAGAAGCTCGTAAGTTTCGTCTTTTGAAATATCTACTACTTCACTGGGTAACTTGTCCATTAGGATTCTCCGGATTTGGTGATGCGTTACCATTGGGCTGTTGAGCGGCTGCACCACTAGCCTGCATCATAGCCATTTGCTGCTGCTGTTCAATAATCATTCTATGCATCTTCATATGAAGAAGCACGTTTCTATAACCTTCGGGATTCTCAATCTTGCAGAGTCTACCCGCATCAGAGACTAACCATATACGACAAATCTCACCTTCAATTGCATGGTTATCAACATCAGGATCAACTTCAATTGACGGAACTTCCTCTGGTTGAGGTTCGGGTGGTGGAGGCATACCATTCATTTGAGATTGCATAGCTACCATCTGGTACTGTTGCATCATCATAGGATCAGGTGGTATCTGCATAGGAGTAGAATTAACTAACTGTACAATCTCCTCATACTGTTTCTGACGGTCAGACTCTCCAGGAATAATGTAATCAGGAAGTCCAATCGCGCGCCTTAGATAAGGCATATTTTCAGGAGATGCTAGAGTAGCTAAAATTTCCTGGTTATTAGTATCTAGCAACTGCATGATAGTATCTTTTTGCTGCGACCAAGTTACAGGAAGATTCTCGTTAGCTTCTAGTTCAATACGTCCAATCTTACCTTCTAACTCTGCCTTGCGTACAAAGACGTTGATGAAATTACCCATCTCATCTTTCGAGACGTTACGTTCATCTTCCTTCATTTCCTTGATATAGAGAGGAATTACCTTAGCAAAGATATTCTTCCACCACATCGTCAGGGATTTCCACGTAGTCTGTAGACGCTGTAACGCCTGCGCGCGTGACATACTATATTCTGATGCTGTCCTAGAACCAGACATCTGACCACCGAATAAACTAGGTAACGCGCCCGATACAATCTGTCCCATCTCCTGAATCTTAGAAGCGAATGGTAATACCTCACCGGAAAGTGTAGCTGTTCTTACCTCATAGAATCCATCAGAAACAGGTTTACCTGACATTGGTGTAGCAGGATAAATACCACCGGGTAATGCCTCTGACTCACGGTATGTCTTAAAATCTAAGACGCGCGGATTAGCAAAAGTCTGCGGGATACCATGCTCAATAGTCTGTAAGGTAAGTGACACAATGTCATTAGTTATTTCTTGAATGGAGGTGAGCAGTAACCCGAGAGGATCAAAATGAATATAATCAGATAAAGGATTGTAAAGAATAGTCCAGTAATCATCTAATGCTTCGTTCTCTGCGTCAACTACGTTATCGTTTACCATGACGACTTTTGCACCGTCAGGGTATAACTTCTTTAACTCAGGAACATCCTCCTCATTTAACACATTAAATGCAGAAGGTCGTAGCCAAGAGTTTCTTACCGTAACATTATTATTTGGGAACATTCCCTGATACTGCGGAGAGAGTCTACCCCACTGTTCATGGGTATCATAGATTCCCGAAGCACCAGACTTAGGAAGTTTATCACGAAACTCAGGATACTGTTCTAATACATTGGAATAGTGTGTCTCATATGAATAAATAAGGTATGGACAATCCGATTGCTTACGCGCCCAGATAGGCACCTTAATGTAAAGTCCACCAAAGACTTCCATCATAATGCGCGCTTTAGGATGTTGGAACTCTCCAACTAATCTAGTAGCTGTAAATTGACTAGTCTGGGTTTCAGGAGAAACCATCATCGCACACTGAGGACAAACATCCATCTCACCATCAGGCATGAACTCGTCAGGATTTGATGCCATCTCAAATCCGCAGGATGGACATACCTGTGTGCGCGATTCCTCAGTTACATCCTCATACTTACTTTCTTTATAAGTTCCAAATGCCTTATCTTCCTTTGGATAAGAATAACACGCCATCATCCCTTCCGTACAATAGATAAAGAGTGCATGAAGCCAAAGGAGAGGCGCATCATTATGACGGAAGATTAACTCAGCAATTTTATCACCTGCCCTTGCGGTGGTAACGTCGAGAGGATTATCTGCATCGTCAGGAAAACAAGTGATAGAAGGAACAGTAATAGAAAGAGCCGCGATAATACTTTCAAGATATGCCCGAAATACGTTAACAGGCTTATCGTAATATGACTGATCATTGCCTTCACGTTCATTTTCAGGGATTCTCCAATCGTGCGCGACTTCACTATAGAAATGGTACTGTAAGTTATCCCATAGTAATTTAAGCTTACGCCATGTACGTAACTGCCTATCGCGCGCAGCTCTATCCTCTTTGTCGAAATGATCGACAACTTGCTTCAAGAGACGTTTGATTTCGTCGTCTAATTTCATGGTTAATACATTTAGAATTTTACGTTCGCCCAAGGATTATTTGACCGTGGCATCATTTGATTACCACCCAGAGGTTGCCGAAAATTATTAGGTGATGCAGCTTTTTGTTTTCCCGGTAAAGGTTGCTGACCACCCATCATTCTCATAGCATTTCCAGCCTTTCCAACACCTCTCATAATATTAGTTAGTTTACTTGCTGAAGGCGCTAGACCCCTCGCTGCTCCTAATACACCCTTTCCTGCTGCACCCATAGCACCTGTAGCTGCACCCATAGCACCCGCGCCTAACGATTGTTTCCAAGAACCTCCAGAAAGTTTCTTACTTGCTGCACCTGTAGCAGCACCAATACCCATAGCAGCTAATGGTCCAATACCAGGAATAAATGCAGCAGCTATAGGTGCAGCTTTAAGAAGTCCTTTTCCGAGTTTACCCCAGAATCCCATATCACTTCACTCCATGATTCTTTTTAATTTTATCTGATGGACCAAGACCCTTCTTATTCGATGTAGCATAGAATACTTCTTTTCCATGCTTCTTACCATACTCTTTAATCATGGAAGACATGACCTTTTCACCATGGCCTTTGAAGTATTTACTTAACGGCAATTTCTAACTCCTTCTCAAGTTCCTCGTTCTTACTACGAAGAATCTTAGCTTTCTCTCTATCTTCTGCTTCTAACATCTGTTGTCTAACACGCCACGGAACATAGCTAGGTTTAATTGGATTTAACTGTGGTTTACCTAAAGGAACTTCAGGAGTCCTATCCTTATTTAGAAACTCTAATAATAACTCACGCTTCTCAGCCTGCGCGTATTCAAGCTGTGCGCGTAGTACATTACATATAGGACATGAAGAATCCAATCCGAACCATTTATAGAGGAGTTCTTTGATCATCGAATTCCCAACTCTCGAAGTCTGTTCCAATCGTAATAATCTAAAATCTTAGGAAGCTCATCTGAGAATGAAACGTAGTTAAAGTTCTCAGGACGGACATTAGAATAATTCATATCACGAGAAGTCCCGTCGAGATATTTAATTCCGGGGATTCCCGCAGCTTGCATATCAGAAGATAGGGCTTTAGGAAGATAAGTTTGTGAACCTAATCTATAAATATCACTTCCTCTAACTGTTACACCAGCTTCAGTTGCCCTATTAACTGGTTCACCAACATAACGATTACTAGCCAAGTAATCTTTAATAGTCTTAGGTTGTCTACTAATTGAATTATGCCAATCAAGCATCTTATCAATAGCTTCATCAGGAATTTCAGCTTTTACTATACCACCCCTAACTTTAGTAGGTTGGAGTTTAAGAACATTATGTTTAATTAAAGTACTTAAATAATTACGTGCTCTAGTTCCATTATTATCATTTGCTAATCGAACTAAACTAGGTAACGCATTATTATCTGTTAGATGGCTAAAATTAGTTAATTGGTAATCTAGTTCATTTAAAGCATTAACTTTAGCACTACTTCCTAAGGTATAGGGATTACGAACTCTAAATCTTTGACGAGCTGCTGCTGCAACATCATGAAGTTTCTTACCAGAAGGAAACGTAATTTCTAAAGGATCAAAACTCTTAAACCTATCAAAATAATCTTTGGCAACTTTAGGATTACCCGCTAAATAATGACCATACCCATAAGCTTGCACGCCTTCACCAGTCCCTATTTTACTTAAATCAAACTTACTAAATTTAGGTGCACCAGTTCCGTGATATACTATAGCAGCATTACTACCCCCTATAGGCATAAGTCCTAAAGCCCGGATAGCAGGATTATCTTGTAAACTTAATAAAAAGTCTCTAACTAAATCAGATGTAGTAGCCGCGTGCATTCGAGAAGTTAAAGGCTTCCCTTTAATCCATGCATCGCTAGGCCCGATAAATGATGCGCGTCGGTCAGGCATTAATGATACCTTCTCACACCAACTACTCTATCACTATCTAATCGCTTAGCTTGTCTGTAGAAGGCGGTCCAGTCATTACTTTCTGTAACCTTTCTAATAAGTTCTTCTTCCTTTTGGATGCGATTCATCTCAACTTGTGCAGTTGTAACATAACCATCGACTGCATCAACTAGATAACGTAAGCCATCAATCGGGTCATCTCCAGAAAATTCCTTAATGTCCTCTACTTTTCTTTCATCATATGAACAGGCTTTAATCGCTTCAATAAGTGTTGGACAACAGGAAAAGATTTGCAACTTAGGAATATTATTTTCTGGAATAATAGGAGTGAACTGCGCTGTGTATTTCTTATGCGCGACTTCCCCGCCTACACGCAAGACTCTCAGAGCTAATTCCTCATCATAGACTAGGGTTTCAGTAGGAGGTAATACACGGTTCGACTTCCATCGCAGGTACTCATGAATTAACATTTTACCCGCGACACGCGAACCGGGCTTATTATCTGATAGTTCTATTTCACGCCCTAACGCTTCACTAATCTGCTGTTGAATGGTATGTTCCTGACCACGATCTTGGCCTGCTGATTTACAGAAACGGATAAGTTTAGGACTTTCCTTATCTATAAATTCTCTAACTTCAGCAGCCCAGTCGGTAATTCTAGTCTTAGTCCAGTACAACTCTCTATAGATATAAACCCGTTTAGATGGTGAGATTGCAGCAAATCCAATCCAAGTCATCGCAGCAAATCCCCAGTCACCTATTACGATTCGCGGCCACCATTCTGGAATATTAAATGGTTCAATGACATGTAAAGCATTCTCAGGTTCTTCAGGATAGTGTCTATCACGAAATTCATCAAACACCGAACCCTGGAATGCATCCCAATCTCCGTAAAGTTTTGCTCGTTTTTCTGCTTCTGGCAAGGCTTCAAGAGACTTTCTATAGTTAGGATCAATACCAGGATTATCTAAAAGAGTGGAAAAAATGTAAATACGTTTATTACCACCCTTTCCAATGATAACCTTTCCACCCTCAGGGCAGGGTTTTACAAACCTATTACGGAACCAAGTATGACCAATATTACCAGGCATACCACAACAACGAATAATAGCTGGTAACGTAGAGTCAGAAGAACGGACTCTGGTAAATCCTATGTATAAGTACTGATATTCGGTGAATGATGTTATCTCATCAGGCGTAAATAAATTGATTTCTGTTGAGTCATAACGATGAACGTCCTGTTCATCCTCACAATGTCCCAAGATAATACGCGCGCCTGAAGGGAATGTCCATGTCATAGTAGACTGATTTAGTTTAGCCCCAAAAGGTTTATAAAACCTGCGTGTTCTCGGGATGATTTCGTCACGGATCTCAGGATAAGTTCTACGTAAGAAGAGCTGCTTAAACCTTGGATGTTCATGGAACTTATGAATTATACCGTATAGTAATAAAAGGTCAGTGTTGTGGGTAGGAATACATGCTTCAGTAACAAGGTAAACTCCACCGTCTACTTGTAGGCACTTAGTTGGCACAGTCTCTACTTCTTCAATCGTATTGATATAATGCCACTTATTTCTAGTAGTATTGTTATTATCCTTATTTCTTACTATATCATGTCTTTTACTTTTACGCGATAAACTAAAGACTGGAACTTTAGTTGCAAATCCAATTCTATACCTATCTTTATAATTCTGACCATTTAATACTGATTTGTTTACACTACAATGTGCCTTAATTCCTAAAGAACGAATTAATTTGAGAGAATCAAGCGCAAGTTTTTCATCTGACAATGAAAGTTCAATCCCACTTCCGTTAGGATTTACAGTACCATCTGTATCCATTAATCCCTGAAGTAAAGCAAGTCTTGCATCGAATTCTAAGTTATAATAGAGTTCTGGAATATGTTTGTTACCAAGTAAATTTAAGTCTCTTAGCTCACCTAAAATCTTAAAGATACCATATTCGGGTGCCCTATCTCCAGTATTATGTCGAGATAACTCATATACTTGGCCAACTCTACTCACAATCTCATCATCAACTCCAGTAAATCTAGCAAATTCTGTTGAACCATCTCCTAACCAAACACCTAAAGTATAGGGATCAATTGGATATTTCCAATCTTCTTTTTCAAGTGGTTCTGAAACAATAATAGACCATTTATCGGGGCTTGAAAATAGTTCAGACGTTTTTAGAATCTGATAAGTACTAAGTTTATTTCTAGTAAGTTGATTCTTATGAACAATCCAAAGATGATCAGCATCAGCAATTACTGATATACCAGAATCAAAAGTAATCTTATAGCATTTGTAGTCTATAAAAATCTCTGATTCAAACCATACTATTGTAGACTTGCCTTCATGATTATAAACAAAATCTCCGGGATGAATATCTTGAATAGTTTTATAACCTTCTGGAGTTGGAATAATAGTATCTAAAGCTAGAGCTTTCCCGCTGCCAGCACCTCCAGCATATGCAGCTTCCTTAATTGGGAAAGGAAGTCCCAAGAATAACGACTGTTTCTTCGACGGACGCCAAGTATCTTCAGTCATTAGTAACCAGGATCTTTTGCGCGTTCTGCAATCTTATCCCACTCAGCATCAGCTCGGGCAATAATCTCAGCTAACTGCTTTGCTTCACTTGCTCCACCCAACTTCACAATAAGAGGCAGAAGTTTAATAGCGAAGTCTAAAGTCGTCTGAAGATTAAGTTCCATTATAAGCACCTGCTACGATGAGGATAAGACGCGCGCTTGATATAGCCATTAGAATAGGAGTTCTTTTCTCAGGACTCAGGGAAAGGATATTCTCTTTTAACATAGTGTCTAAGATTCCTAACCCCGCATTTACCTGAGTAAAGATGTCCTTTTCATTACCCCCTAGTAATGCCTTATCTAAAGCCTTACCAATAATAGAAAGTTTAAGAAAAGATTTCTTCCATGCAATATAACCTGCGTCGGAAATGTCCTCTGCGTCATGTGAAGCCTTTACAAGTTCCTGAAGCTGACCAATAGCCACCGCAGTTTGAAGACTTACTATTGCAGTAGTCTTAATGTGAACAGACGCACATCCCACCAAAAATACAATAAAGAACGGAACTACACGTCTTATCATATAAATTCTACTTATTTAATGTAGCCCATGACCAACCATACTTTGCACCAATGATAGTCACGGCAGCAGCAACTAACTTAAACCACTTAAAGAAGATAGGTGACATTCCATAATCAGCAGGATTATCAATGAGTCCTGCCGTAACTACAATGAAACTACCAGAAACAAACAGAACTGACCATACCCAGGAATCGCGCTGTGGTAATGTCATTTACTTTCTCCTAAATGTCTAAGAAGTAAATTATATAATTCATCTAGTTTAAATTCAATACGTGTGTCTTGCGCTTTATCTTCTAATGATTTCTGTTCCATTACTGCAATACGTTCGGCACGGATATTAATCGCAGCTTCAACTACTGCAATTCTAGTATCTAAGTTCTTAAAAATATAGGCACTTAGTCCAATTGAAACTGTAAGAAGTGTACCTATAATAATCATTACTACATCATCGTAAACAGAAGGTTTGGTCATTTAACCAATCCTCGTAAGATTCATGTTCATGAATTCTACCGTGATATTAGTTGCGTCCGTATCATTCTTCAGAGTCATCCAAATTACATCTCCATCTGCAAGAGTTACGATACCGGATGCACCCAAGTTACGATAAGTAGAGTTAGCAGATGACTGTGCTTTAGATGCAATGTTATCTATATCTGCTACATTCTTATTAACTTCTACGTGCCAGGTTTTGCTATTACCGGCAGAGTGTGCAGAAGCATTAAAGGCAACACGATACACTCCGGCAGAACCAGCGGATACCTTTAATGCACACGCGCCTCGTGCAATACCTGTTCGTGTCTGTGTGTAGGTTGCAGTAATGACGAATGATCCAGTCCCACCTGTATTAATGAGATACTTTCCGTCATAGTCTGTCGTACCATGTAATGTAACTGGCTGTCCTGTCACCCATGTACCAGTTGCGAATACTGTAATATCTCCACCAGTTGCGTCAGCTACAGAAGTAATAGACGCGCCCGGTCCATCACCTACACCTGCAATAAAAGTAAATCCTTTTAAGGTTCCAGTATTCATCAGGGTTAATGCGTAGTATTCGGCGTTTGTGGCGATTGCTATTGGATTAGCATTTCCATACTGGAACATCTCACCGTATGCAGACAGGGTAAGAGTATTAGATGCAAGGACATCAAAGGTTCCATTACACTTTAGAGTCTGTGAAGCTGGAGTCGCGTGGAATGTACCATAGAGTAATGACTTAGCTTTATCTCCTGCGGTATCAGTCCTATCCTGATTATTTACATAGAAAGCACCAGAATCTAGTTCATATCTTCCAGCCTGATAACCCAAAGCTACGTTACTATCTCCTGTAATATTACCTGCTAAAGCATCATAACCTATTGCTGTGTTAAAATCTCCCGTAGTATTTCTTGATAAAGCCCCATAACCCAAAGCTACGTTACTATCTCCCGTAGTATTATTAAATAAAGCGTAACTACCTAAAGCTATGTTTATATTTCCCCCAATATTATTTACTAAAGCCTTGAAACCCAAAGCTACGTTAAGAATTCCCGTAGTATTATTAAATAAAGCCTGATAACCCAAAGCTAGGTTACCACTTCCCCCAATATTATTTGCTAAAGCATTATTACCTAAAGCTACGTTATGAATTCCCGTAGTATTATATACTAAAGCATTATTACCTACTACCACCGAGTCATAAACACATTTAGCACCATATCCAATAGCAATTCCACCAGAGTCTGCAATAAATTCCGCACCTGCTATCGCAACTGTATCAGAAAGAAGACCACTACCAATTATAATAAGAGGGTCGAGAGGACTAATAGTCCAAACATAAGGAGCAGACCCACCACCATCTACTAGGGAAGTAATCACATCAGGGTTAGTATCCTCATTTTCATACCAAACATCATCCACATCTGGAGTATGTCCGATTCCAACTGCAAATGCACACCAATTTAATGTAACTCCAACTGGGTCAGTCCACGCTACACCAATACTTCCACTTCCACCACCACCTGTAATGGTAGTAGATACTGCATCACTTAATGAGGGATAATCTCCTTCATTAGGCCAGAACTGTACACGAACATAGTATGTTCCATCAGCTAACGTTCCACCTGTAGTGAGTGGAGTTAGAACTACATCGGTTGGGGGACCGAATGTTTTAATCTCTTGCTTGTGCGCGATTAAGGTTCCAGTCTTAACTTCAAGTAAAGTCGCAGTTTGTGTGCCCTGAATTCCACCACCAGCGGCTAAAACTTCTGCAATAGTATATCCACCATCCTTAACTACCTTCCCCGTAGTGGAATTGAATACTACGATGTTATCGTCCTCTGCACCCGCCGGACCTGTAACATCTCCAAGATTACTATAGTCTAATAGAGATAATAAACCATTCTGGTTGTCGTTAGCAAGAGGTAGACTAGTAAGAAATAAAGGGACGATTAACGGAAGAATAACACCATCATTAGTTTGTCCCACCATAGTTCCTGAGTCGTTTAAATCCCAGATATAACTAGCAGCAGATCCAAATCTACCTAGATTTGTTGGGGTTCCTGATGCATCCCATTTGCAAACAAAGGAATCAGATCCAAGCTCCTCAATCTGACAAGAACCTACTATGACATTTAAGTTATTAACTATATTAGCAAAGCTACTACTAGCACCCGTAGGAGGAGTTAAATAAGTCGGAGTACCATCTGCTGCCCACCTAACAGCGGCAGCATCACCACCAACATAAGCATAACCACACATAATACCTGAGTTATTAATCGAAAGAACAGAACAATCAGTAGAAGTCGGAGGAAGACCTAAATCAGTTGGAGTACCATCTGCTGCCCATTTATAAGGATGCTTTACCCCATCAACTACAACATAACCTACTGCAACTCCCGAATCATTAATATCATCAGCTTGACCCTCAGTAATACCTGTAGGATCTAAGTTAGTAGGTGTCCCATCTGCTGCCCACTTGATAGGATGTACTACAGCAGTAATAGTAGCATTACCTACCATAACGCCTGAGTTATTAACTGCCGTAACTCGCGCAGTTGTGGCGCTTAATGGAAGACCTAGATCAGTCGGAACACCACCTGCTGTCCACTTAAAAGGATGTACAACACCACCAACTGTACCCCTACCTACCATAGCTCCTAAGTCATTAATATCACTTACAATACTAACTGTAGCAGTCGGAGGAATACCTAAATCGGTAAACGTACCATCTAATGACCACTTAACAGGGTGAGCCGCACCACTAATAGAGACTGTTCCAACCGAAACACCTAAGTTATTAACTGAAGTAGCATACCCGGAGTTAAAAGATACAGGCATACCAAGTTTTGTAGTATAAGGAAAATTAGATATATTATTACCAGTCTTTATTAACTTCCCCGTAGTACCATTAAATAAGGCAAGACTTTCATCTGTTGCTGACCCCGGACCAACTACATCTCCTTGTGGAGCTGCGGCTGCACCTGCTGCTACAATCTGCGCGACTGTAGATCCACCGTCTTTAATAACCTTACCTGAAGTGGAGTTAAATGTAGCTACTCTATCGCCTGTAGCAGAAGATGGTCCGATAACATCACCAGTACCGATGCTAGTACTGACTTTAACTTTCTTCCCTGTAGTACCATCAAAACCTACAGCCTGTCCGTCAATAGAAGAAGCTGGACCTTCTACTGCTTTAGTAGTAATAGTAGGCATTACGATACTCCTGTAAGAAGGCCATCCGTATAAGCAAATACAGAACCTGCGATAACTACATCTCCATCATGTGCTGCGGCTAACTCATCTTCTAGATCTGATACACGTAAGGCTAATGCAGCAATTGATGTAACTAAAGCCTGGAACTGGAAGGTATCTACGGTGACAGAAACTACAGCAGCCCCACCCGTACATCGAAGGAATCTAGCGGAAGTAAACGCGCCCGTAGTATGTCCACCAGCAAATGCAGCGAAACCTGAATCAACAGAGTTAGAGACTTCAATAGCCAATGTAGAAAGAATGAACATAGTCTTGGGGGGTAATGCATAGATTATATCTTGTTCTAACGTATGCGCGCGTCCCGCGGAAAGAGTGTCATTCATAACCTTATCTCCTACTTATTTACAATGGGGTTTCCTGGGATTGCCGGTGGTCCTACACGCATAAAAGGGTTAGACAATGAGCTAACTCCTTCTCCAGTCGGACCCATAGCAGCCACAGAAGTTACATACTTTACTGTAGAAGAAAGAGGAACTACTGTAATATCTAATGCAGTGGAAATTAAATTACTAACCGGAGTTGGCTTACCAAGATTAACTACCGCAATTGAAGTACTAGAACCCTGAACGAAGTACCGAATCTCATACTTAGCCACCACAGCCTGTCCGTCAATCAAAACATTATGATCCGCACTGGGAGTGAATTCAACTTTAGTAGGATTAATTACTGTAGTCTGAGCTTGCGCGGATACTACAGATAGAAGGAAGACTGCGAGGATTAGCTTCTTCATGACTCTCCTACATCTATAACTGAAAATTTATCTTCACTTATCATGTTAGGTGCAAAGATTACAAGAGCATTGGTAGTACTAGACTCGGATTCCGGTTCCATGTTACGGATGATGACTGACATATCTTTTGCAATCGAAGCTAAATCTTTAGGTTTCTCGTCAGCTAACTTTTCGGGTGTAATAGCGTCTAACGAATAGACTAGTCGATTACGAGCTTTCTTGACTATCCGTTCACGCGCCTTACTAAGATGTTGTAGATTAGGTCTGTCGTGGTAGGATTTAGTAGAAGTCGCACCGACTGAGTAAGCGGAGAGAGATGAGTCTGATATCCCTAAAGCGCGCGTAAGAACCTTAGTTCCATTCCGACCTTCTTCAACTACATTCTCTCCTATGATTCGCCTAAGCGAATCTGGAACCTGCGGAGATTCACCTCTACCCAATGGTTTAGGTAGAACCACTTTAGCTAGTTCAGCATTAAAATCTTCGTCTGATACGATTCCTAATGGCATGGGAGTTTACCATAAAATACACAAACTTCGGCCCCCGGACCCGACCCGTCAAGTGTAAGGATGAACGCTAGGGAGCCGGAAGTCAATGCCCTTGACAAGTCAAAATGAATCGGTTATAATGCATTTAGGTCAGCAGATGCATGTAACCGGGGGTCCGACCATGACCGACCGCGAGCTTTTACAGACGAATCTTATATATTTCAGAAATATCCCTAAAAAGATTGGGGGCCCCCAATTTAAGGATTTACTAAAGGAAATACCAACAAGATGGCAACGTTGGGATTTACCTGAAAAATTATATTTGGGGCTGGATATAATGCCGGATAAAGGATGCTGGATAAAAGGTGACTGGTCTAGCTATAGACAGTTATGGATAGATAAAAAGAACCTGCGCGCACATCGTCTTTCTTATCTTATATTTAATAATCCAATTAATCCAGCTATGTTTATTTGTCACCATTGTGATAGACCTGGATGTGTAAATCCCTCTCACTTATTCCTAGGAACAGGTTCAGATAATCATAGGGATTCAGTAAAAAAAGGACGCGCGGTTTCTATAAGACTGGATAATCCTATCCCAAAAGAATTAAAGGAGAGAGATCAATGGATGAGACTAGAAAGATTTTGCAAATAAGATGCGGAGATTGTGGGGAATTATTTTTACCCACTAGAAAGTGGCAAAAATTCTGCTCCGAGAAATGTAGAAATAATTTTCATAACTATAGTAGAATTGAGGATAAGATTTCTGTCACTAAAATTACTCCGACTATAAAATGTCCTCATTGTCTAACTGAGGATACTAAAATGTTTGAGGAACTTAGTCCTGCGTACTACCTATGTAATGTATGTTCGAGAGAGTTTTATGATGTCTAAGGGGAGTTTTATGATGTTTGATTTTTCTAAAAATTTTACCTAAGTGGAACCGGAAAAGGGGACCCAAAAATAAAATAAAATAAAATAAAATAAAATAAAATAAAATAAAGAGAAAGTTGTGGGGGGATAATGTCCCCTGGGGTATGCTGATGCTGAGGCTCATTCTACAGGGGTGTGGGGGGCGTTAGATTGTATGGGGAGTGAAAAAAAAAGGGCGCGCCTTATATGTTTGGCGCGCCCTTGGCGAGTAAACTACTTCGTGGAGATCGTGTCGCCGGTCTGCTTGCAAATTAACTCCGCAAGCTCCTGACAGTCGGTGTCCGTCAGTCGCCTGTATTCCTCTAGGAATTCCTTTGCAGGTTGTCCTGGCCTGCCGAGATATTCGCGCACGATCGTTACCTTGCTTTTCTCCGCCATGGCAACCTCCGGTTTACGACAGACCTAGGGCAGTCTTTGCGATCTGAGTAGCCTGCTCCACCGGAATCCTCTGCGCCACCATTGCCTTGACCATCATGGCCAGAGCAACCTGAGGATCTTCGGCAGTGGGCTTCGTGACTCCGGCGTTCGTCAGCGCATCATTCTGTGCAGAGGAACGGGCCGCCGCATTGCGCTTCTGGTTCGTGTAGGTGCGAAGATCGTCGGCACCGGGAACTTCTTTGGCCGGAATCTCGTCGCCCTTTACAAGCTCCTCGTATGAATACGAGAAGGTGACCGGATCGGCCAATGTGACTCCGTAGGCCGTTTCTACCTTCGCTGACTTGTTCACTGTCTTGGGCATTGCCTTTTCTCCCTGTTTGGGCGGTCGGTCATGACCGCTATCTAAGACCATTGTATCATAGGACGGCACTGGCCGTCAAGAGGATTCTAGCCTTGGGCATCGCATAGTTCCAAGCTCGAAAACAGACGCGCCCTAATTGGCTGGGGTTCACGTTGGCACCCATACGCAGCCACAATCTGAATATTGCCGTCATAGTAGATATTGTCAATGACGTGATATGCGCCGCATACTGGGCAGTGATCGCGCATAGGGTGATAGTCTGACATACAGATAGGGCAAGTCTTAAGTTCCATCACTTTGCACTCACAACCACGCCATCCTCCACGAGAACAGCAGAATACCACTTATGTGGTTGCGGATAATGCGGACCTTCTACGGTATCGCGCCCGTCGCGTGTGGCCAAAAACATTCCCGAGGGGTTATATGGCCAGTGTTTTACTCCTGCCTTTACGGCGCTGATAAATTCCTTCTTCGTGCGGTAGTTCGGATCAACGTATGCCATAGTTACCTCCCCTAGTTAGTCTGACGGTTTACCCCTATCGGTTTGCAGATCTGACCTCCCTT
>Ga0315286_10000197_pt1 | contig 46451 bp, 35 predicted proteins | sample YL17G10_0_MG_FD_205038 | JGI IMG/M metagenome (GOLD analysis project Ga0315286, IMG submission 205038) | Sediment microbial communities from Yellowstone Lake, YNP, Wyoming, USA - YL17G10_0 | ecosystem: Environmental > Aquatic > Freshwater > Lake > Sediment | place: USA: Wyoming | collected...
GGGCGGCGCAGCCCCGGCACCGGCCCCGACGCCGGCGGCGCCTGTCAAGGACGAGCGGTCACCCGAAGAGATGCTGGACGAGGAACCACCGAAGGTTGAGAAGCCAGCCGAATAGATGGCCTTCGGTTTTATCTTTCTACATTCGTTTTTTCAATTAGTTTCAAAATCTCTTTTTCAGGTATTTGCTGAGAATTCGTTTTCTTCTCTTTGATCATGCGTTCCATCCGCACTTTTACATCCTTGAGAACTTCGAGGTCCTTTTTTATTGTGAGAACCGTGAAAAAGGCTCCTTCGATCTCGACCACACTTTCGATGGTATCCGCAGAGCTGAATGTCAGGTTCATATTATCCAGATTATCTATTGGTTCCCGGAAGACGCTATAATATTTTCTCAATCCTTTGTAATCTAGAACATCCTCGAAGTGCTGTAAAAGGCAACTCATGCAGGAGATGAAGGGATAATCCCATTCGGAGAGCGGATTTTCTGGCTCAATCAGCGAGGAAGAGATTGTTATACCGTGCTCAATGCAGAATCGTTTCTTGCAGAAATGACATTTGAACCAGCCTTGAAGCACTTTCAATGGTTTATTGCATTGAAAACAGTGAAGTTTCATCGGGATGGCGCTCCGGATGGGCTGGTCCCTTTTACTTAGCGGCCTTCGCTTTCTCTGCCAGTTCCTGCGCCTGCTTCTCCATCGTCCTTGCCATGTCCATCTTCGGGTCCAGCATCGCGGCCGTATTGAAGCTCTTGGCCGCCAGGTCGTAGTTCTTCTGCATGGCCAGCAGGTTGCCAATGAGGAACCAGGTCCTGGCGTTCTTGTCGTTCAGGACCAGGGCCTGCTTGAGGGTCTTGACCGCGTCGTCGATCCTGCTGGCCCTGGTCAGGATCTCGCCCTTCTCGACCATGAACTTCTCGTTCCTGGTCTCGAGCTTGATGACCTTGTCGATGCACTGGACGGCCATGTCGTACTTCTGCATATCGGCGAAGATGAGGGCCAGCATCTCCCAGGCCCCCGTGTGCTTGGGGTCCTTCGTAAGGACCCGGTTGAGGCACTTGATGGCATCCTCCCTATGGGTCCTTTGGATGATCGTGGCCTTCAGGAAGTACAGCTCGTCCTCGTTGGATGGCTCCAGGGACAGGGCCATCTCGACGGCGTTCAGTGCCTTGTCCTCTTCGTCGTTCTTCAGGAGCGCCTTGGCGAGCTTGGTCCAGGCCTCGGGGTTCTCGGCGTCCTGGGTCGTGGCCAGCTCGTAGGCCAAAATGGCCTTGTTGATGTCCTTTAAGTCCATGAGCAGGTCGGCCTTGAGCAGGGCCCCGGAGGCGTGCGTGGGGTTTATCTCGAGAAGCTTCTCGAGGCATATGACCGCCTCCTCCTTCTTCCCGACCTCGGCGAAGAGCTCGGCCTTGGCGAACCAGGCGTCCTCGTTCATGGCGTCAATCTGGACGGCCTTGTTGAAGTGCGTCCTGGCCTCGTCGTGCTTGCCCTTTATGAAGAGGACGCGCCCCTTGCCGCCGAGGGCCCCAGAGTGCTCCGGGTCCATCTTCAGCACCTGGTCGAAGGCCTCCTGGGCCTGGTCCACCTCGTCGTTGAGCAGGTGGGTGATGCCCTTGTTGGCCAATGAGTCCATGTGCTCCGGGTGCATGGACAGGGCCTTTTGGAAGTGCTTCATGGCCTCGTCCACCTTGCCCATGCTCCGGAGGATGACGCCCTTGTGGTTGTAGGCGTCTATGAGCTTGGGGTTAATCTCGATGCACTTGTCGAAGCACTTCAGGGCCTCGTCGTTTCTCTTGAGGTGCAGGAATATGAGGCCGATCTGGTACCAAGATCGCTCGTCCTGGGGGTCTATGCCCGTGGCGGTCGTGAAGCACTTGATGGCGTCGTTGAACTTGCCCATCTCGCGGAAGACCTTGCCTTTGGCGTGCCAGGCCTCGGAGGACTTGGGCCGCAGCTCCAGGGCCTTGTCGAAGCAGATGATTGCGTCCTCGGACTTGTTTATCCTGTGGAGGAGCTTGCCCTTCTTTATCCAGACGGTGCTGTTCTTGGGGTCCATCTTTATGGCCATGTTGTAGCACTCGCGGGCGTCGTCGTCCTTCTTGAGGTACTCGAGGGCCATGCCCTTGCCGATCCAGGCCTCGACGAAGGACGGGTTGAGCTCTATGGCCTTGTCGTAGTTTTTCACCGCGGCCTCGTAGTCCTGGACGTGGACCATGAGGGTCCCGAGGTTGCACCATGCCTCGGCGTAGCGCGGCTCGATATCGAGGGCCTTTTCGAAGTGCTTCTTGGCATCGTCCGGGTCCTTGAGGATGGTCCCCTTGTGTGCCCAGGCCGCCGTGTGGCCATCGTCGAGGTTTATGGCCTTGGAGTAGTAGACAATGGCCTCGTCGTTTCGCTTCATGTCCTGCAGTATGCGGCCCTTGCCGTACCAGGCCTCGGCGGATGAGGCGTCGATCTCCAGGGCCCGGTCGTAGCAGGCCAGGGCCTGCTCGCGGTGGCCCTCGTAATGCAGGGCCACGCCCTTGTTGAACCAGGCCATATGATAGCGAGGGGATTCCTTCAGGGCCAGGTCGTACTGGTCCATGGCCTTATCGTACTGGTCCAGCATGAGGTAGACGTTGCCCATGAGGAAGTGGTACGTGGCCGGCATGGCGAGGCCGTTCTCGACTATGTTCTCCTTGATGGAGGCGTCGACGGCGTCCAGGGCCTTGAGGTCCGATTGGATGAGGTCCAGCTTCCTCTTGCGACCGTATTTTATTCCCGTGAGCGGGACGTTGTACTCGAGCACGAGGCTGGCCAGCTTGTCGAGGTCCGACTTGAACTGTTCGATCTTCATGCCCGAGACGAGGTTTATGGGCTCGATCCACTTGATGATGCAGCCCTTGACGCCCTTCTTGAGGCCACCGTAGGCCTTGTCGAGGAGCTTGGAGAGGCCCTTCTCAAGGTCGAAACGGTCGTAGACGACCCAGTCGAGGGGGACGCGGCCCGCCATTTCCTTCAGGAGGTCTATCTCGTTCTTGTTCTTCTGCGGGTCCCTGGTGACCTTGAGGACGATCTTGACGATGGCGTTCTTCTCCTTCAGGAGCAGCACGGGCTTCTCGAGTCCGTAGAGCATGCCGTACTGGAAGATGAGCTCGATGTCGAAGCCGTCGAGGAGGATGACGCCGAGGCAGGCGTTGCGTATGCCCTCCATGTCGCCCCCGACGTAGACGTCGAAGCCCTGGCTCGCGAAGTACTTGCCGATGGAGTCGACGACCTCCTTTAGGTAATGGTTCTTCTCGGAGGGCGCCATGTACACGACATGGCACCGACGCGGATTGTAATCCTCACGCATGGCCTTTCCCCCTCGAAGAATACATTGAATGAAGGGTTGGGAGGTATTTAAATTTATTTTCCATGGTCCATCGTCATGCTTGGGATAGTTCGGACCACAGGTCGTCCCAGACCTGGTCTTGCAGTTCGCGGAAGCGCCGGATCCTTTCGCGGTAGGCCGCGGCCTCCGCTTGGGTCAGGTAGAAGTGGACCATGGTGGGATTTCCGTCGCTGGACCGGCGTGCCGGGACCGGCATGGAGAGGTACCAGTAGGGCCCGTGCTTCTTTCCGTGGGTCATGCATTGGCACTTGGCCCTGCCGCAGGTGACGTACCTCTGCTGCACGGAGCCGGTCGCTAGGACCGAGGCCTTGAGGATGTCCCGGTCCTTGCCGCCCTCGTTTCTGGCCCTGAAGTCCTTCCGGCGGGCGGCCCTAAGGTATGAACGCCATTTCCGGCCGTGGTTCCGCTTGGCCTCGGCGATGTCGTCGGAGGATTCGCCGTATTTTTCGGACAGGGCCTCGAGGTCCTGGGCTCTGACCGTTTCTTTTTTTGACGGGTTGACCATGGGATACGCCCCTGTTGATGCCGATGACCGTTTCGAGGTGGCCGCGCTTCGCGGGCTCGCGTTTTTATCTTGTGTATGAAACATACACAAGATGCTATAAATAGTTATCGGTCCGCAGCCCCCGTGAAAAATCAAGACCGATCGTCCTTCTTGGACCTCTTGCCGTCGAGCTTCACGCTCACGGCCTTCCTGACCTTGCGGCCCTTTGTCCGCGGTCCGACTCCTTGCCTGACGGTCCCATCCATGTCGACCTCGAGCTCGGGAACGATGCGCGTCTCGCAGGCCTGTCCCTTGGCCCTTTTCCTTTCAGGAGGGACCGCGATCTGATAGAGCACCCGCAGCAGCGCGCCGAAGGCAAAGACCAACAAAATGCCCCGTTGGAAGATGTTATTGATGAACAACATGATGATGAACGCGATGAGGAGGAATAGCGCGATGGCCACGAAGAACCTCTGGCCGCGGTCCATTCAGGCCCTCCCTACATGCTCTCCGGGGCCTTGATGCCCAGGAGGTCGAGGCTGTTTCGGAGGACCCAGCGGGTCGCGTCCACGACGGCGAGCCTCGTGTCCTGGGACTCGCTGCCCAGCACCCGGAAGTCCCGGTAGAAACGGTTGAACTCCGTGGCCACCTCGTGGGCATACTCGGCGATGGAATAGGCCAGCCTCTGCTCGGCGCATTTGCGGACGAGCTCCGGGAACCTGGCCAGGACCTTGACGAGCGCGAATTCGCCGTCGTCCTTGAGGTCCGAGGCCTTCCATTCCTTGTACCCGCCGACCTCGCGTATGATGCTGCAGGCCCTGGCGTGCGAGTACTGTATGAACGGGGCCGACTTCCCCTCGAAGTTCAGGGCATCCTCCCACTTGAAGACAATGGACTTCTCGGCCTGGATCCTGATGATGTTGTAGCGCAGGGCACCGATGCCAACGAGCTCGGCGATGCGGGCCTTGTCCGCATCGGGCAGGTCCTGCCGCTTCTCCGTCACGACCACAAGGGCCCGGTCCACGGTCTCGTCGATGAGGTCGTCGATGTAGACCGCCTTGCCCTTCCTCGTGGACATCTTGGTCTTCTTCCTCGAGGCCTCGCCGACATCGACCCCGCACTTCGGGCACTTCTCATCCTTGTCGCCAATGGGCTGGCCGCAGGCCGGGCAGGTGCTAGGTAATGAGACGAAGGCATAGAACATGACTTCGGGGAGCTTCTTGGACCCCACGGCCTTCAGGGCCGCCGCCAGCTGCTGGGCCTCGAGCTTGTGGTCCTCGCCGAGGATGTTTATAGCCAGGTCGCAGCGGGCCAGCTTCCACAGATGGAAGGCCACGTCCCTGGTGGCGTACAGCGTGGTCCCGTCCTTGCGCGTGAAGAAGAACTTCTGGGTCCTCCCGTGGACGAGCCCCTCGAGGTCCAGGTAGTAGGCCCCGTCCTCCTCCTTCGCGAGCTCGGACCTCTTGAGCTGCTCGACGACCCTTGCCGCCGAGCCGTCCTCGACGGACATGGACTCCCAAACGAAGTTGTCCATCTTCACGTTCAGGCGGTCAAGGGATTCCTTCATGCCCGCAAGGACCTTCTTGCTGGCGGCCTTAACCTTGTCGACGGTCCCTTTGTCCCCCCGCTCGACGCGCCGGATCCACTCCTCGATCTCCGCCGCCACCTTCGGGTCCTTCTCCACGAGCTCGTTAGCCTGGCGGTAGTGGACCGTTGCCACGTGGTCCTCCTTTTTCCTCTCGGGCTCGCCGCCGGGGCAGTGCTCGAGCCCGTAGGCCATGATGATCGCCTGCTTGCCCATGTCGTTGACCCAGTACTGGGTCTCGACCTCGTAGCCGGCCTTGCGCATGACCCTTGCCAATGAATCGCCGATGATAGGGTTCCTGGCCCTGCCTACATGGAACGGCCCCGTGGGGTTCGCGCTCGTGTGCTCGATGATGACCTTCTTGCCGACGGGCGGGCTGGCCCCGAAGGCCTCCTTTTCCGTTAGGATGGCCTTGAGGACCTCGTCGGCCATGGGGACCGGGGCCACGAAGAAGTTCAGGTACGGCCCCATGGCCACGACCCGCTCAACGAGCGGGTTCTGCTCCATGACGTACTCGAGCTGCGTGGCGAGCTCGTGGGGCTTCCGCTTGTGCTCGGTCGCCGACCGGAAGCACGGGAAGGCGAAGTCCCCCTTGCCCGGCGGCGCGGGCTCGAGCCTGTCGACGAGGTTGTACTCCAAGCTCTTGAGGGCCCTGTTAAGCATGGCCAGGGCCTCGGCCTCGAACCTCCTTATCGGGTCCTCCATCGGTCCTGGGAAAGCGTGTCCCACTTATTAAAATTAGGCCTTCCACCGTCATTCCATTCCGATAAATATTTCAACGAAGACGGGCATGCATGCGCGATGCCGAAGCTCGTGACCACATGGTTCGGTACCTTCCTTGTCGAGAGGGGAAAGGTCCTGAAGCAGGTGCTTTTTCCCAAGGACGCCAAGGCCATAGCAGAGCGCCTGAGGGCCAGGTCCGAAGAAAAGGTCCTAGACGAGGAGCGGCAGCTGGCCCAGGGCGTTCGTGAGCTCAAGGTCGCAGAGGGCCGGCTATCCCAGCTCGGGCCCGTCTCGAAATCGCTGCACGACATGGAAATCGCCATGAAGCCCGAGGTCCACGGCTTCGCGAAGGGCCTCTACCAGGAGGCCATGCTGATCCTGGGCCGCTCGCGCATGAAGGATATCGCCGAGGACCGCTACATCATCCAGGCCGTGAGGGCCATCGACGACCTGAACAAGACGGCTAACCTATTGTCCGAGCGGCTCCACGAATGGTACTCCTTCCACTATCCCGAGCTCGGGCCCGATGTCGGCGACGAGCGCTTCGCCGAGCTCATAGCGCAGTATGGCGACAGGACCGAGGTCGCCAAGCAAGGTGGCCTCCCGGACGCGTCCTCGTCGGTCGGCGCGCCGCTGGGGGACCAGGACAAAGCGGCCGTCATGGCCTACGCCGGCGCCCTCGAGGGCGTCTTTAAAACCCGCGGCGACATCGAGGCCTATATCGAGGAACGCATGAAAGAGATTGCCCCGAACCTCTCGCACCTAATAGGGCCAATCCTCGCTGCGAAGCTCATAGCACTGGCCGGCGGCCTCGAGCGCCTGGCCCGATTGCCTTCGAGCACCGTCCAGATGCTCGGGGCCGAGAAGGCTTTCTTCAGGCACGTCACCGAGGGCCAGGACCTTCCCAAGCACGGGGTCATCTTCCAGCACCCGCTCCTGCACGCATCGCCGTTTTGGCAGAGGGGCAAGATCGCCAGGGCCATGGCGGCCAAAATCGCCATCGCGGCCAAGTCCGACGCGTTCGGCGACAACTTCATCGCCGAGAACCTCAAGAATGCCCTGGATAAGAGGGTCGAGTCCATCCGACGGATATACAAGGACCAGCCCGCGAAGGCGCCCAGGGACCGCAACGGACCCCCGCGCGAGAGGCGTGGAAGGGACCGCGGGTACAGGGGCCGCGGGAGGCCCGGGGGCCAGGGCAGGTCGAGGCCCCCGAAGCGGTTCAACAGGAGATAGGACCCATTTCCACATTAAGAAATTCTTTAATATTACCTAGAGCAATATCATTGAGGCAGATTGGTGCCGCCTAGGTGGAATGCTCGACCTGACATTGATAATATGGCAATGTCCCGCCGGGGCGGTCCAACGACGAATGGTGTGTGGGAAGGGGTCTAGGGGGCTCCTTCTTCCGAGGATGGACGGTGGTCGATATAGCCAAGACCGGCTGCAAGACATGGGAGTTCAAGGCGGAGGCCGAGATAAAGGTCGTCCGCACCTCGCAGACCGGCGAGGCCGTCGCCGCGGTCACTGCCCACGGGCACCTTATATTCCTCGACAAAGAGGGCCGCCTGGTCTGGAGGGCCGAGCTCGGGGCCAACGCCGTCGACATGGCATTGTCCAGCGACGGCGAACTCATGGCCGTGGCCACAGCCGACAACAAAGTCCACCTGTTCGACAAGTTCGGCAAGCTCCACTGGAAGCTGGGCCTCAAGGCCACGGTCACATCCATCTCCATGAGCTCCACCGGGACGCTCATAGCCCTGGGGGCCCTGAACTCCAGCGCATACCTCGTCGACAAGAACGGCAAGGTCCACTGGACCTTCAAGGCCGGCGGGCCCGTCCGTGCCGTGGCCCTTTCTGCCAAGGGCACGTACATGGCCATCGGCGGCGACGACCACACCATCCATTACCTTGACTCCAGGGGCGCGCTGCGGTGGAAGTACACCACCCAGGGCCGCATCCAGTTCCTGCGCGTGGACGCGAACGGGGACTACGTCCTCGGAGCCTCCGACGACAAGAGGATCTACTTCTTTGACCGGCACGGCAACATCGTCTGGAACCCGAGGAACCCGGAGCACTGCAGGTACCTGGACATGTCCGGGGACGCCCGGGGCATCATCGTCGGCACCGGCGGCGAGGCCCTCATGTTCGGCAAGGAGGGCGGCCTGCTGCGAAGATGGTCCGGAGAAGGCCAGGTGACCGCCGTGGCCATGGCCCGCAACGCCGAGTACGGCATCGTGGGCACGACGGCCCAGAAGAGCTACTTCCTGAGCAAGAACGGGGACCTCATCTGGGAGTTCGAGGCCCCCGGCGAGGTCACCTCCGTCGGCCTTTCGGCCTCGGGGGACTTCGTCGTGGCCGGCACCAAGGAGAAGCTCGTCTTGTTCTTCGACAATAACAAGTTCTTCGAGGACTACATAATGGAGGCAAAGAGGAAGCTCATCGATTACAAGAGGAGCGGGGTCAACATCCTCGAGGCCGAGGTCCTCCTCCAGAGGGCAGAGCTCGAGCTCAACCGGAAGGAGTACTCCTCGGCCATCAACTACGCCCTCGGGGCCGAGAAGGTGGCCACGAGGATCCGGGAGAAGACCAGGCCCGAGGTCAGCATCCTGGCGGTCATCTACGATTCGCTGACACTGAACCAGCCCACGAAGGTCAACACCATAATAATGAACACGGGCAGCATCCACGCCAAGGAGGTCAGGCTCGAGTTCCAGGGACCCTTCGAGGTCCAGGGCGAGCGCAGGTTCCTTGACCTCAAGATGAACATGTTCTTCGAGACGGCGTTCGTGATGGTCCCGAGGCAGGCCGGGGCGGTGCAGTTCAAGGTCATAATGGCATTCATTGATCCCGACGACAAGGAGTTCGTGGCCGAGAGCCTGCAGACCCTCACGGTGGACCCGGCCAACAAGGTGAAGTTCGCCAAGTCCCAGGCCATATTGCAGGTCGGGAACATCGCGAAGCTCGTCAAGAAGGTCCAGGCCGCGAAGACCGGTAAGCCCCCGGTGGAGGCGAAGCTCGGGCCGTCCAGCACGACGCTCCAGCCCAGGCCCGGGCCCGCCCCTCCGAAGCCCGCCGTTTCCGCAGTTATACGATGCCCCGGGTGCGGCAAGCCCGTGCAGACCGAATGGACCGGCTGCCCATTCTGCCTGACCAAGCTCCGATGAGGGCCAAACCATTATATCTCGTCGTGGCCTTCGTGATTCGTATCAGGAGGCGTCATCCGCTTTGTCCAAGGAAGATGGCCTTGAGCCACAGGGGCTGCCCAACGTCCTCGTCGGTCCGCCCAAGATCGGGGCAACGGCCGAGCAGCTGTTCACGGTCCGTGCCACCGACCGAAGGCCCTGGGACCCCAGGCACAGCAAGTTGGCCGCCTATATCCTGAAGGGCGCCACAGGGCTCCCCTTCACCGACAGGTCGAACGTGCTCTATCTGGGCGCTGCGAACGGGACGACGGCCGGACATGTCGCCGACGTTTGCGCCGAGGGCATGGTCTACTGCGTCGAGTTCTCACAGCGGAGCTTCAGGGACCTCATCAAGGCCTGCGAGGCCGTCAAGAACATGGTGCCCATCCTCGGGAACGCGCGAACGCCGGGAGCCTACGCGCCCCTCGTCGGGCCCATAGACGTCGTCTATCAGGACATCTCCCAGAGGGACCAGGCGCAGATATTCTTGAAGAACCTGAAGGCATTCGTCGGGCGCGGCGAGGACAGGAAGGACCGGCCCAACGGGATCCTTATGGTCAAGGCCCGAAGCATCGACGTGGCCAGGCACCCGAAGGATATCTATTCGGCGGTCCTGAAGGAGCTCGAGGCCGAGTGCAAGGTCCTTGACGCCAGGCAGCTGGACCCTTTCGAGAAGGACCACATGGCGATTATGGTGTCCTACTGAATCATGGGGGCTCTCATCCATAGCCCGGCATAAACTGCTTTATGACCTCGAACGCTACGAAGCCAATGAGGCCGCTGGCCGGTATCGTTAGGATCCAAGCCCAGACGATTCTCCGCGCGATGCCCCAGCGGACCGCGCTGAGCCTCTTGGTGGCCCCAACGCCCATGATCGTGGCGCAGATGACGTGCGTCGTGCTTACGGGGATGCCCCCCAGGGACGCGCCGATGATGGTGGCGGCCCCTCCGGTCTCGGCCGCAAAGCCGTAGACCGGCGTCAGCTTCGTTATCCTGTTCCCCATGGTCTTGACGATGCGCCAGCCGCCCGCCAGGGTCCCTGCCGCGATGGCCGCATAGGCGGCGATGATGACCCAGCCGGGCACCGGCAGGTGGTTGGGGTCCGTGCTCGCGCTGAAATAGCCGATGCTGAACAGGAGAGGCGTTATGATGCCCATGGTCTTCTGCGCGTCGTTGGTTCCGTGGCTGAAGCTGTACAGGCCCGCCGAGAACAACTGGAGCCTCTTGAAATATTTGTTTATCTTCGTCGGTGAGGAGTGCCTGCAGATCCGCAGCACGCATAGCATGAAGACGAACCCGACGATGAGGCCGATCACCGGGGAGAGCACCATGTAGAGGATGACGATCTGTATTGTCGAGACCTTGATGGCGGCCAATCCCGCGGCCGAGATGCCCGAGCCCGCCAGTCCCCCGATCAATGCATGGGATGACGAGGTCGGCAGGGCCAACAGCCATGTGATGATGTTCCAGCTTATGGCCCCGATGAGGCCGCCGAGGATGATGTACGGTATCCACTCGGTCAGGACATAGTTCAGATGGATGATCTTGCTGATCGTGCTCGCGACGGCGACCCCGAAGAACCCGGCGGCGATGAAGTTGAAGAAGGCCGCGAAGGTGACTGCTTGCCTGGGGGTGAGCACCTTGGTCGAAACGACAGTGGCGATGGAGTTCGCGGAGTCGTGGAAGCCGTTCGTGAAATCGAAGATGAGGGCGAGGATGATGATGACTATCACCAGCAGGACGGTCCCGGTGATCGCCATTTCTATTCCCCCTTCCTGTCGATGGGCGCCCCGTCTCACGCGTTCTTGCTCTTGACCTCAAGGATGTGGTTCGCGACCTCTTCGCACTTGTCTGTGACGAACTCCAGGAGGTCGTATATCTCCTTCATCTTGACGATGTACTTGACATCGTCGCCGTCGAAGAGCTCGCTCAAGGCCTTGGCGAGGAGGTGGTCGCCTTCGTTCTCGAGGTCGTTCACCGAGATGCAACGCTTCTCGAGCTCTTTGCCCTTCGATGGGTCCCGCAGGAGCTTCACGGCCTTTTCGACCTCTGTGACCGACTTAAGGATGAGGGCCGCGTTCTCTGGCAGGTATTTCGGGCATTTGTCGGTGATCTTGAATATCATGAGCCGCCGCCCCACCGCATCTATAATGTCTATAATGTCGTCGATCTCGGTGGCCAGGTCATGGATGTCCTCCCGGTCAATGGGGGTTATGAATGTGGAGTTAAGCATGTCCGTTATGTCGTGAACGACGCAGTCGCATTCGTGCTCTATGTTGTCGAGCTTGCCGGCGATCTGGTCCAGCTTCTTGTAATCGTTCACGAGATCGACGAGCATCTGGGCCCCCCGCTTCACGATGGCCATTTCCTTTTCGAACTCGTCGAAGAACTTCTTCTCTTCTGGTATGAACAGTTCCTTCAAGCCCATGGGCGCACACACCGTTGACGGGCCCCTTAGGACCCAATCATTTTTTTTCCCGAATTACGATGGGAGATATACTCATTATATTTCAATAGTTCGCAAATAGTTCTCTATAGGCCTCTATATTGAATGTAGAAATATATAGAAACCAATAAATCCATATAAAATTTACATCTGTCGACGGTAGAAAATGGGGCCGTCCGGATTTGAACCGGAGTCACAGGCTCCCAAAGCCCGAAGTATACCAAGCTAGCCCACGGCCCCGCACGCCCATACCGTATCCGATCCAAGGATGGGTTCAGTGCAGGCGTCGGGATTCGAACCCGAGCATTTGGCTTGGAAGGCCAAAGTCCTATCCAGGCTAGACAACGCCTGCGCACCCGTCAATAGGTCTGGACAGTTTTGTGTAAATGTCTGCACACCTATATAACCTCATTCTTTTTTCAACAAAAAAGGGACACTATGCATGGCCTGCCTGAAAGACAATAGAAAGGAGTGGGCCCGTCCGGATTTGAACCGGAGTCACGACGTCCCGAACGTCATAGGATAGGCCAATCTACCCCACGGGCCCGCGGGTCATATCGATGAGCGTCGGTCGCAGCGCGGGATATACTGTGCGGCCATTTAAAAACCTTTCTTATTGTGGTCGCTCATAGATGCCCCAAGCATTTATTTGTCGATGATGAATTCATCCATTGTAGTGGAGGAATGGACATATGTCGGGCGAGGGCCAGAAGGAAGGCGAAGCGGAGGAAATCTACGATGTGGTCATCATCGGCGGGGGGCCCGCTGGCCTGACGGCGGCCATGTACGCCGCCAGGGCCAACCTCAAGACCGTCGTCTTGGACAAGAACCCTGCATCCGGGGCCCTGGGAAGCACCGACAAGATCGAGAACTATCCAGGCCTCGCCGAGCCCATCGTCGGCAAGGAGCTCGTCGAACTGTTCGCCAAGCAGGCCAGGTCCTTCGGGGCCAAGGTGGTCTCAGCCCAGGTCATGCTGGTGGACTTCGACGCGGACCCGAGGCAGGTCATGGCCGGTACAGGGACATTCCTTGCCAAGACCGTCATCGTCGCCACCGGCTCCATGGGCCGCAAGCCCACCATCAAGGGCGAGGCCGAGATGATAGGCCGCGGGGTCAGCTACTGCGCCACCTGCGACGCGGCATTCTTCAAGGACAAGGACATCGCGGTCACGGGCGACGTCGAGGAGGTCCTGGAGGAGATCGACGTCCTGACGCGATTCGCCAAGAAGGTCTACCTCGTCGCGCCCGCCAAGCAGCTCACCAGGGAACAGGAGGCAAGCCTCGAGGCCAAGCCCAAGGTCGAGCTCATGCTCCACACCCGCGTGGTCGAGATATCCGGCAAGCCCACGGTCAAGGGCATGAAGGTCAAGGGCCCCGACGGGAAGGAGCGAGAGATCGCCATCTCGGGCATATTCATCTTCCTTCACGGCAGCACGCCGGTCATCGACTACCTGCACGAGGCCCTAGAGGTCACGGAGGACGGGTCCTTGAAGGTGGACCAGGACATGTCCACATCCGTGCCGGGCGTCTTCGCGGCCGGGGACGTATGCTCCAAGAGGTACCGCCAGGTCGTCATAGCGGCCGCCGACGGCGCCATAGCGGCCCTCTCGGCGGATAAGTTCATCAACAAGCGGGACAAGCCCCGGCTTCAGTGGCATCAAAAGGAATAGGCATGCCATTTAACACTTTCCGAAATCTTATTATTACTGGAGAATATTAGCGATAGGTAAGGCCGGGGCCCTCGGACCGACCTGCCTTATGGAAAGGGGGGTCTTGCATTCCGGATTACGAGGCCATGGTCAAGAAGAAGCGCATGGCGGGCATAGCGATCGTCGTCGTTGGGCTCGTGCTTGGCCTTCTCGCCATCATACTGGACCTCATCACCACGGGCAAGGCCAATTTCGGCCCGGACCCGCTGTTCCTGCTTATAGGTGGCCTTCTGATATCCGTCCTGGGCGCCGTGTACATAGGCGCGGGGACGAACGAGGCCGTTAGGCTCCTGAACAAGCAGGTCAAGATCATGAAGGGCGAGCTCGCCGACAAGGAGAAGACCATCGGTGACCAAAAGAAGAACCTCGAGGGCCTCTCGGACGCCCGGTTGACGGGCCTGAGCCAGACCGTCGACAGGCTCGACATGTACAAGAAGGAAGAGGCCGCGGCCGAGGCCAAGGAGAAGGCCCCCGAGGCGCCCCCGAAGCCCGCCTGGGAGAAGAAGCCCCACGAGCTTCCGCCCCCTCCGCCCAAGTCCATGGTGGCACCCGGGCCGTCGAAGCCTAAGGTAGCCCACGAGCTCCCGCCACCACCGCCCAGGTCCATGGTGGCCCCGGGCCCGATGAAGCCTGCGGGTCCCCAGGAGCTGCCCCCGCCGCCGCCCAAGGGCATGCAGGTGCCAGTGCCGCACAAGCCCGTTGAGACGGCGCCGCCGCCGGTGTTCGTGCCCAGGCCCGTCGAGGCGCAGGTGCCCCCGAAGCCCGTGGCCGCTCCGCTCATAGCCGTTCCAATCCCGAGGCCTGAGCCGGCCAAGCCCGAGGCTGCCACGACCCCGCCTCCCAAGCCCGCCCCGAAAGAGAAGGAGCTCATCGAGGAGAAGGATAGGGAGGCCGAAGAGGATGGAACCAGCGAGGAGGACCTGCTCCCGAGCACCACTTGCCCGAAGTGCAAGAACACCTTCAGGGGCGACTGGGACAAATGCCCGTTCTGCGACAACAACCTGAGGGCCATACCGAAGGAGGAGCCCCCCAAGCCGGAACCGGCCGAGACCGGCGGTGGCCTGTCCATACTAGGGTTCACGCCGAAGAAGGAGCAGCCGCCGGCCCCCGCGCCGCCGGTCGAGAAGCCACCGGAGGAGAGGGCCCCACTGGTGATACCACCCGTGCCAACGCTCGACAGGGCCCTGGAACCGCCGAACCCCATGCCGGAACCGGTGGCCGAGAAGCCTGGACCATCGTCGATGATCCCGCCCCTGCCGGAACCTCCGAAGGCGACACCGCCCATCCCGGCGATTGCAAAGGACAAGTGCCCGGGCTGCGGCAAGAGCATTAAGTCGCACTGGCGCAACTGCCCGTACTGCAAGACCCTGCTGAAGCAGGATTGAGCCGGGCCGAACACCCTTTGGACCATTCCTGGGTAATACTATATATCTAATTGTCAAAAATTAATAATAATTAGTAATGTTATCAGATAGGGGGGTCAGCAACTGGACCAGAAGATGACAAGGCGCATTTGGTTCCTTGGTCTCGTAGCCCTAGTGCTGGGCGCGGCCCTGGCCCTGGGAGCCGTCTCGCACGACTACCTGGTCGGTGCAAAGGCCAAGGCCATCGGGGACTCCCAGCTCGGGGCGTTCTTCATCGCCCTGGCGGTCGCCCTCTTCGGCGCCTTCCTTTTGCAGCTCGCGGCCAACCTCAGCCTGAGGGAAAGTATCCGGGCGTTCGAGCGGATACACCAGAACGTCAAGGCCGGTCCCCTGCATGCCATCAAGAGGCTCTTCGAGCCCGTGGGCCTGCTGGGCGCCCTTGCCGGCCTCGGCCTGATGTTGGCCCTGGTCCTCAAGGACTACAAACCGCTGCTGGATTTCGGTATAGGGCCCACGCAGCAGTTGGCCATATTCGGCGGGAGCGTCCTGTGCATCGCCGGAATATCCTTCATGGCCACGGGCAACTCGTTTATATCCCACTCCATGGGCCCCATGGTCCTGCAGTTCGAGGGCCTGACGCAAGAGGACGCCAAGGCCGAGCCCGTCAGGAAGGTCAGGGCCGTTAAGAGGCCGGCCCCGGATGCCGAGGCGCCTGCCGCAGCCGTACAGGCACCGACACCGTCGGTTCCGACGGTAGAGTCCCAGTCGCCCGTCACCCATCAATGGCCTGCGCCCGAACCTGCGCAGATGAAGCCCGAGATTGCCCCGGCACCGTTGCCCGGGCCGCCTGCGCCCGAACCCGAGGCCATCGCGTCAGCGCCGGTCCCTGATGAGGTGCTCAGCCCGGAGGCCACCGCCGGCTGGAGCGACAAAAAGGCCGAGGAGGCCGCGCTCGAGGCCCTCAAGGAGGCCGAGGCCGAACTTGGCCTGAGGGATATCGAGGTCGAGACATCGAAGCCCGAGCCGGAGGTCACCGTCGAGGCCGGGCCTGACATGCCGTCGGAGCCCGAGGCCGCGCCCTCCGCACAGGAAGCCGTCGTCGAGGTCTTCGAGTGCCCCAGCTGTCACGGGGCCGTCGCCGAGAGCGACACGAAATGCCCGAACTGTGGGGTGAGCTTCGACGAGCAGGAGGAGACCCAGGTGGTCGCGGCCATCGAGGAGGAGGCTCCGCCGGCGCCCCCCGAGCCGGCCCCCGCGCCGCTGCCTCCGCATTTGCCACCGCCACTGCCGCCTTCGCGGCCAAAGAGGGAATGGCCCGAGGCGGAGGAGCCCACCGAGGCCCCGCCGGCACCGGACGCCGAGGGCACACCGGCGATGGTCGAAGAGGACGAACCCAACGCCTCCGGGGCCCCAAGCATACTCCAGAGCATACTTGACGAGATCTCGGTGAGAGAGCCGGACGGGCCCAAGGCCGAGGAGTCCACGCCCGTCGAGGAGGACGATGCCTCGGAGGTCCCGAAGACCTGCCCCAACTGCGGCCGAAAGATGAAGCCCCGCTGGAAGAGCTGCCCCTACTGCGGCCTCGAGTTCCGGTGAGCCTTCAGAGCCCAAGAATCGACATTTGCAATACCGACTATCAACGATTTCCGAGTTCGGCAATCGATATATTTAATTATATTGAGCGTTTCTACCCCTTCTACATGAAGCGCGAACTTGCCGAGAAAATCGCGGGCGAGATTTGCATCTCCGATAACCCTGGCAAGACCATCAGGAAGTGGCGCGAGGAGTTTAAGATCTCGCAGCTCGAGCTGGCCCGGTTCCTGGACATCTCGCCGTCCATCATCAGCGACTACGAGAGCGGGCGGCGCAGGTCCCCGGGCGTCCACACCATCAAGAAGATGGTCAACGCCCTCCTGAGCATTGACGAGAACCGCGGCAGCCTGATCATCAAGCGCTTCACGCTCATGGACAAGCACGAGGCCATCTTCTCCATCCGCGAGTTCCCCATCGGGATCCCCTGCAAGAAGTTCATCGAGCACATTTCGGGCGAGGTAGTGGCCTGCCCCGAGAAGCTTGAGCGGGACCTCTACGGCTACACGGTCATAGACAGCATCCGGGCGATCACATCGCTGAGCGCCTTCGACTATCTGAAGGTGTATGGCTGGAGCAGCGAGCGCGCACTGGTGTTCACGGCGGTCACCTACGGCCGGTCGCCCATGGTCGCCATCAGGGCCCACCCCATGAAGCCCGGCATGGTCGTCTTCCACAAGCCCGAGAAGCTCGACGACCTGGCCATAAGGCTGGCGGAGATCGAGGGCATACCGCTGGTCCAGACCAACCTGGAGCTGGACAAGCTCATCGCATCCCTGGAGAAGATCTGAGGGCCATCGTCAGGAGTTATTGTCCAGGGACTCGGCCCCACTTTTTATAATCAGTAAGGCATTATGGAACAGAGGGGTGTTCCCGTGAAGGTCGGAATAGTCAGCTACGGGGCGTACATACCGATTTTCAGGATAGGGGCCAAGGAGATAGCTCAGGTATGGGGCGCCGACGGCGAGTCGGTCTCCCAGAGCCTGGGCGTCTTCAGCAAGTCCGTCCCGGGGCCCGACGAGGACGTCATCACGATGTCCGTCGAGGCCGCCCGCTACGCACTCAAGCGATGCAAGGTGGACCCGACGCGCATCGGGGCCATCTACGTCGGCTCGGAATCCCATCCCTATGCCGTGAAGCCCACGGCGACCATAGTCGCCGAGGCCATCGGGGCGACCCCGGACCTGACGGCCGCAGACCTCGAGTTCGCATGCAAGGCCGGGACGGCGGGCATGCAGATGGCCATGGGCCTCGTCGGTGCCGGCATGGTCAGCTACGCCATGGCCATAGGTTGCGACTCGGCCCAGGGGGCGCCGGGGGACGCGCTCGAGTACTCGGCCTCGGCCGGCGGAGCGGCCATCCTCATCGGCAAGGAGGACATCATAGCCGAGCTGGGCCAGACCTGCAGCTACACCACGGACACGCCGGACTTCTGGAGGCGCGAGGGCCAGAGGTACCCGAGCCATGGCGGTAGGTTCACGGGCGTCCCGGCATACTTCAAGCATGTCGTCAACTGCGGCAAGAGGCTGCTGGAGCTTGCGGGCACGAAGCCCTCGGACTACAAGTACGCCGTCTTCCACCAGCCCAACGGCAAGTTCCCGGTCAGGGCAGCGAAGATGCTGGGCTTCTCGAAGGAGCAGATAGAGACGGGCCTTCTGTGCCCGCAGATAGGGAACACCTATTCCGGGGCAGTGCCTCTAGGGCTTTCGGCCGTGCTGGACGAGGCCAGGCCCCATGACCGGATCTTCGTCGTGGCCTACGGCAGCGGGGCCGGGGCCGACGCGTTCGACATCACGGTAACGGACGGTATCGGCAAGCTGGACCGGTCGACCACGCCCAGCACCAAGGCCATGGTCGAGGACAGACGGATGCTGAGCTACGCCATCTACGCGAAGTACCGCCAGAAGATCCAGATGGGGGGGTGACCGCCCATGAGGGATGTGGCCATCATCGGCATCGGGGTCACCGAGTTCGGCGAGCTATGGAACGAGAGCCTCCGGGACATAGGCCTACGGGCCGGCCTTCTGGCCATCCAGGACGCGCACATCAAGAGCAGGGAGCTCGAGGCCCTGTTCACGGGCAACTTCGCAGGCGGGCGATTCATTGGGCAAAACCACATCTCGGCCATGACCTTGGACCATTCGGGCATGGTGCCGGCGCACATCGCGGGCGCCCAGCTCCAGGTCGCCGACGCGTCCGGCGGGGCGGCCCTTCACATGGGGTTTTTAGCCATCGCGTCCGGGCTCTACGACATGGTCATGGTCGGTGGCGCCGAGAAGATGACGGACGTGGACGAGGCCGAGACCACGGACACCTTGGCCACGACGGCGGACCGACAGTGGGAGGCCTTCCCGGGGGCCACCATCCCGGCCCTCTATGCCATGATGGCGAAAAAGCACATGCAGGATTACGGGACGACCAGGGAGGACCTGGCCCATGTCGCCGTTAAAAACCATGCCCACGGGGCTCTCAATCCCAAGGCCCAGTTCAGGAGCAAGATAACCATGGAGGATGTCTTGGGGGCCACCATGGTCGCGGACCCGCTCACGGTCTACGACTGCTGCCCTGTCTCCGACGGGGGGGCCGCGTTGGTCCTGTGCCCGTTCGAGAAGGCCAAGAAGTACGCCGATAGGCCCGTCAAGATATCGGCCTCGGTGATAGCCACGGACGCGCTGGCGGTCCACAGCAGGCCCGACATGACGGTCATGGGATCCACGGTCTGGGCCGGCAAGAGGGCTCTCAAGATGTCCGGCCACAAGACGGAGGACATCGATATCGCCGAGGTCCACGACAGCTACACCATAGGCGAGATCATGGCATTGGAGGACCTGGGCTTCGCCCCCAAGGGCAAGGGCGGTTCCATGGCGAGGGAGGGCATCACGGCCCTTGGCGGGAAGATGCCCGTCAACACTAGCGGCGGCCTCAAGGCCCGCGGACATCCGGTCGGGGCCACGGGCGTGGCCCAGGTCGTCGAGCTCGTCCAGCAGCTCCGGGGCGAGGCCGGGGAGCGGCAGGTCAAGGACGCGAGGGTCGGGCTGGCCCAGAACGTCGGCGGGACCGGCGGCACATGCGTCGTCCATATCCTTGAGGTGGTCTAGATGCCGATGGCGGGGGTCAAGTTCTGGAGGGAGCTCTCGAACAGGTATAACCTCGTCGGCAAGAAGTGCGGGGTCTGTGGGGAGCTCTACTTTCCGCCGAGGAGCGTCTGCACCAAGTGCGGCAGGGCCAGCATCGGGAAGATGAAGGACCACAAGTTCGAAGGCAAGGGCGAGGTCGTGACCTACACCATCGTGCACACCTCGACGCCGGACTTCGACTACCAGATACCGTACATACTAGCTATCGTAAAATTGAAGGAGGGCCCGCTCCTGACAACGCAGGTCGTCTACTGCGAGTCCCCCGAAGTCCACATCGGGATGCCGGTCGAGATGGTGTTCCGAAAGATCGGCGAGGAGCCCGGCGGCGGGGTCCTGTATTACGGCTATAAGTTCAAGCCGGTCAAGATGAGCTGCGCTGCCGAGAAGAAGATGGCGGATCAATAGGTAGAACGTCTCACGAGCGTCGGTCCATCAGCCCATTGCATTCCGAACCTATTGTGAGAATTCGGTCCCAAAGACCTTCTTATATTGTTCCAAGGCCTGGTCCAATCGGCCGCGACGCTTGAGGTCCTCTGCCTGGACCAACCGGTCCACGGACCTTTGGGCCCTATCGATGGCCTTGGACCTACCATGACCGAGGTATGAATCTATCCGGTCCCCGTTCACAGGCTCGGCCGTGGGGTTCTGGAGATAGGTCGGTAACCGTGCATAGAAGTTCAGGACATCCTCTTGCAGTGAGGAGACGATGTTTGAAGGCCTGTCCTTGAAATGCAGATACACCATGTTCTCGATGTGGAAGGATTGCAGCAATCCGCCATTCGCATCGTTCCATCCCTTCACGATCCGTATCATCTCCTTCACGCGGCCCTTGAACCTCCTGTCCAGCCGGCCCACGACCTTGTTGAACACCCGAGGGTCCGTCGATATCCAATCCTGTAGACCGGTCGGGTCGGAGATAGAATACCCGCGTTCCGTCCTGAAAGCCGGCACGATGTTGAACTTGAACTTACCGAACCTGACAGTCACGGAGTTTCGGCCCCCATCGACATCCGCATCGTGGAATTCCGGGCTCTTGATCAGTCGCTCTTTGATGTGCCCCAGGCAAATGCTCGGTCCGTTGGCCCGCCGCAACCAATCCCCGTGCCGGGCCTTGTCCAGGATGAGCATCATGTCGACAAGGACCCCTTTGCGACCTTTGATCAGTGTATCCCTTGCGTAAGAACCGATCATATGGACCCCCCTGATGTACAATTCCTTGGACAATGCCCGCTCGATGACCGAGCGTCCACGATCAATCTCATTGTTCCATCTCTCTCCAGGGACCAGGTTGGCGAGAAAATCCTTGAACATGCCATTGACCTTCCTGTCACAATCCCGTTCGTCGTTCCCCGTCTTTGAGCGGACATCCCGTTGTTCCGCAATCTGCCCCCGCAATTTCCATTCCGTTCCCCCGAATTTCGTTCCCATTGTTCGTCCCCCCTTAGCCCTATGTCTCAAGCACGCATTGACCACTGGCCATGTTCCGTTCGGTCTCGGACCTCCATTCTTGGAGCCTCTCGAGGGCCTCATCCGGCCGGCGCCATCTGAAACCAGACACGTTCCTCCAGCGCTGGCCGGCCAGGGCGATGACCTGAGGCGGTAGTTTCTGCAGTCGCGCCTTCGATTGAAGGCCGATCAGCATGACCCGATTGAACCGGCTTTCCGAGATGATCTCGTTGATATCATGAACAAGGTTGCCTTTGTGATTGCTGAAATATTGGGCAACATAATAGGAGATATAATCGACACCGAGCGACCTGAACCGCTCATAGCACATCTCACGCTCGTCCCTCTCGACCCCTTTGATCAGCGGAATGAGACGAATGCCATCGGCATCGTTGCTGCAGATGAACCGCTCGATCTCGCCCAGATAGGTATTGATCATCCAAACGCGTTCGCGCTTGCTTTGAGAATCGTAGACCGGTCGGTCGCATGGGATGTGGCACTTGGGCTTGAAGGCCTTGACCACCTCAAGTTCCCGTTCCAGATGGTATCTCACATTCTTCCTGTCAGCTATCGTCGTTGTCGTGATGACACTGATCGATGGCGGGAAGACGGTGGCGGCGGAATGCCCTTTTCTGACAAGCCGCTCTGCAAAATCGATATCGATCATGACCCATTGGGGCTCCGTGATCGTCCTGGTGAATTCAAGCTGGCTGCTGCATTGTTCGACGCGATAGACGAGGCCGAAAGGCATCTCTGATCCCCGGTCGCGGTCAATCCTATCAATCGGATACAGTCCGGTCATATTATCCATTTCATATCTTGGTGCAGAAGGGATATATAATTTGGTACAAACAGTTCTAGAAAAATACGAACTTTGACTTTCATCGTTTCGATTTCTTCCCTTTGATATCCTTGGCCTTCTTCCCGCCATGCTCCTTTATTAGGGCCGCCACCTCGGCGTTCCCCTTTAGCTCGGCGATGTCCAGCGGGGTGCTGTCCGCCGGGTAATCGTCCATCTGCTTCTCGGTAAGCGGGTTGATGCCGGTGCCCTTGTCGACGAGCATCTTGGCCAGCTCGATTTCCCCACTGAAGGCCACGACATGCATGAGGGCCAGCCCGTCGAGAATGGTCCGCTTCGTGTCGGCCCCGGCATCCAGCAGGACCTTCGACAGCTCCTTGTTCCCGGAGCCCACGGCCATGAATAGCGGAGTGGTCCCGTTCTCGTCGGGCTCGTCGGGCCCGGCCCCGGCCGTCAGGAGCGCCATGGCGATCCCGTTGTCCCCGTTGTAGACCGCTATGTTCAGCGGCGTGATGCCCCGGTCGTCCTTGACGTTCGCGTCGGCCCCCTTCTCGAGGAGCATGCGTGCCGTGTCCTCGAAGTGCAAAGCGACCGCGATGTGGAGCGGAGTGGCTCCCTTGGAGTTCCTGGCGTTGACGTCGGCCCCTTCCCTGATGGCCCTGTCGGCCTCGGCCATCATCCCGTAGCGGACGGATTCGAATAAAAGGCCATTGCTCTTCTCGTTGCCTTTCGGCGCGGTCCCCTTGTCCTCTTTCTTTCCCTTGCGCGGCATGTCCGGTCTCCCTACGGAAGGCCCTAGCATTCCTCGTCCTCGAAGAGCAGCTCCATCTCCTTCTCGAGAAGACCGATCTCCTTGTCGCCCATGGCCCCGGGCACGACGGGTATGATCAGCCGCCCGTTGTGCAGCATGACCTTGTCCCGCAAAAGCTGCACGAGCTTCAGTACCGTCGGGAAGTTGTTGTTCGTGACAAGGTATTCGAGGCCATCGAGCAGGATGATGCCGTTCGAGGCCTTCTCCATGAAGTCCGTCACCGCCAGGTGCAGCCTCGCGATGTCCGTCGGAGGAAGGCACCGCTCCTTGTCGGTCTCGTTGTTGGTGAGCCAGACGATGGGCGTCTCCTTGAGGCCGTGGTTCTCTCGGACGCTGTTCGGCGCGGCCCGCGTGATGCACAGGCCCGGGCAGTCGTGCGTCACCTGATCGGTAAAGACCTCGAAGGCCCTGTCGGCCTTGCGCTCCTTTATCATGTAGAGCATTCCGGGCTTCAGGCCGTACTTCTGCGTGGACTGGGCTCGCTGCTCGGTCCTCGCGCCGATGTCGAGCTTGTCTAGGAATGCCCGCCGCTGCGGGTGCGAGATGAGCAGGTCCTGGTCGAAGAGCGCCGAGGCCGTCCCGAACTTCTTGATGTCCCACTCGATGCCCATGGGCTCGAAGTCCACCTTGTAGTTAGTCTGCTCCTTGACGAACTCGACCATGTCCAAGATGTACTCGTCGATCTCCTTGTACGTCAGGGGCTCTTTGAGGCTGACCTTGATGTTGAGGGCGTCCTCGTCGAAGGACAGCACGTCTATGACCATTACGTCGGCCACGTCCTTGAGGACCTCATAGCCGTCGATGGCGTTGCACAGCAGGAGCTTTTCGGAGATGTTGCACTCGTTGACCTTGAAAGTGAGCTTGAAGCTGTGCCTTATCTCGATGTGGCTTTTCATGGACCGTTCCTCCCGAGGTCTTGTGTATGGAGCATATGCAAGATACTATTCGCACGTGCTCGTCGCTGCCGTTACGCTACAAAAGGGAATCGCCCCGGGGCCTTATAAAATTAGGCCCTGAGCGCCTACTTCTTTTCCTTCTCTTTCGGGGCGGGCGCCGGCGCCTCCGCCGGCTTGGCCTCGGCGGGGGCCGGGGCCTCCTCGCCTTCCTTCTTCTCGCCCTTCTTCTTCTTGGGCTCGGCGAGGCCGTGCCTGATCTTGACCGCGGACCGCTCGGTGTTGATAGCGTCCTGCTTGGACTTGTAGACCTTGGCGTAGCCCAATGTCTCGCCCTTGCCGAAGATGGTGCTCATCGTGTCGACGATGACGCGCTCCTTCTGGGAGTTGGTCATCTTGGCTATGGCCTCCCGGACGTCCTTCTTGGCGGGCGTCCCGGCGGTGTCGTGCGAGATCTTGAACCAGATCTCGATCCTGTTCATCAGGTGGTTCTCCTTCTTGTCCTTGATCTCGACTTCCATCCTCAATCTCCCCTAAGTTAGAGTGATCATCTTACCTTGAGGGCGTAGCGGCCGTTGGCCTGGACCCCGAGCTTCTTCGCTATCTCGGACTCCTCCCACTTGACGACGACCACGTAGCCCTGCCATTCCTTGGAGAGCTGCCCGTGGCACTTCTCGCACTGCTCCCCCTCATCGAATATTAGGTGACAGTTCTTGCAGGCCTTCATTTGTTCCAGCTCCTACTTCTTGCTCTTCTTTTCCTTGGGGGGCTTCTTGGCGGCCTTGCCCTCGCCGCGCTCTTCCTCGAGCCACGTGAGCTTGCCAAGTCCCGGCTGCCTCATGGTGAGGCCGATCTTGCTCTCCCGGGGGCTCCTCTCGTTCATGCTTATGGCGACTATCCTGGCACGGACGTCGTCCCCGACGCGGATCTCCCGCTTGGTGTCCTTGCCCACTAGCCTGTTGCCGCCCTCGTCGATGTCGATGCGGTCGTCCATGATCTGGCTGATGTGGAGCAGGCCATCGAGCGGGCCGAACCTTATGAACGCCCCGAACTTGAGTATCTCGCATACCGTGCCCTGGACGATCTCTTGGAGCTCGGGCCTGAACATCAGGGCGTCGAACTTGACCCTCTGGTAAACGCCGCCGTCGCCGTGGATGATGTGGCCGTCGCCTAGCTTGTTGATGTTGGTCACCAGCACGATGAGCCGGCTCCTGTCGACCTTCCCTTCGAAGGTCGTGTGCGTGAGCTCGCCAACTAGCGTATCCAGGTCCTCCCCCAGCCTGTCGGGGGGTATGCGGACTGTATCTTCTTTGGTTACGAGGTAATACATGACCAGCCCTCGATGAAAGGGATTCCCCTCGTGTAGTAGCGATGGAGAAGGCATTTCCCTATATAATTATTATGCCTGTGCGCAATGAGGGGATTCCGAGGAATTACCGCGCCCCCGTGGCCATAAGGCCACCATTGGAATATTTATTATCCTATATTGCTATTAACGGGACATGCCTGCAAAGGGCCAGTCATCTGTACCTGAATTCCAGGCCGCGGAACGGAAGGCCTCCAAGAGGCGGACCTCGACGCTAGATAAGGTCGCCCCGCAACGAAAGGGCAAGAAGAGGGCCAAAAAGACCGAGAAGAAGTACAAGGTCCCTTCCGAGGATGACATCATCGAGGCCATCCACAAGGCCATGACCGGCAACAATATCGTGAGGAGCCAGACCGAGCTTCGGGCCTTGGTCCAGGCGGAGCTCAAGACCAAGGACCCGGCATTTTCTATAACCAACGAGAGGCTGCGGCGCATCGCTTTGGAGAAGGTCGGTCTCGCCATCGAGATCCAGGGCCGCGACCTCGAAGGCGGCCCGCCGCTGGTGAAATGCCCGGTGTGCAAGTCCCCGCTCAAGGCCACGAAGAACGTGACCATCTACGGCGGGACCGTTAACCTTGGGTTCACGTGCACCAAGTGCCCCTACTGGACCGGGGTCAAGCGGCGCGTCCCTACGAGATACACATTTTACAAGAGGAAGACCTAGATGCAAGGACCGAACGGGCCCTCCATTACCTACGACCGGGGCATCATCATCAAGGACGGGGACGCCGAGGTGGTCTTGGACCCGACCAGGAAGATGAAGGCCGCGGTCGTCAGCCATGCCCACATGGACCATCTTGTCAAAGGATGCCTCATGACGCCCCAGACACGAGACATCATGGAGGTCCGGCTCAATACCACCGAGGCCCAGGTCGTGGAGTACGACACGGACATCCAGTACGGGGGCTTCGACCTCGTCCTGAGAGAGGCGGGCCACTGCCTCGGTTCGGCCATGGTCCATATCAAAGGCCCCAGCTCCGACATCCTTTACACCGGCGACACGAACCCGCACGGCGGCCTCACGAACACTGCGCCAATCCCGCGTAAGTGCGGCACGCTCATCGTCGAGGCCACCTACGGCAAGTACGTCCTCCCGCCAAAAGACCAGGTCATCGAGGACCTCAGGGCCTGGGCCAAGAGCGAGATCGAGCGTTCGCCCGTCGTGTTCGGGGCCTACGAGTTCGGCAAGGCCCAGGAGCTCGTGGCGGCGGTGGCGCCGCTGGGCCACCCGATATACGGCACCGAGAAGATCTCCAGGATATGCGATGTCTACACCAGGCACGGCGTGCCGCTGTGCTGCAGGCCGCTCGTCGAGGGGCAGGACCTGCCATCGGGGAACTTCTTCTACATCGTCTCGAGCCACGGCCTGAGCCCGGACCGCAACCCGGTCATGAAGGGCATCAGGCGGAGGGGGGCACGCGTGGCCTACGCCTCGGGCTGGTGCGGGATAAGGGACTTCGCCAACTCATGGAGCCTCGATGCGCAGTTCCCGCTCAGCGACCACGGGGACCTGCCGGCAATGCTGAAGTTCATCAAGGCCTGCAACCCGGACAATGTCCTCACCATCTTCGGGTCCCCCGGAGCCCTGGCATCCAGCGTCGAAAGGGAGCTGGGCATCCCGGCCAAGGCCCTGACCGGGAAGGGCCAGCCAGCTGGCGAATAGCAACGTCTTTTTAGCCCCGTTCGTACCGGCCGGCCGATTAAAATAGTGTCTTGTATAGGTTCCATACACAAGATTTCAAATGATCGGTCGATATCGTGAACTCAGGTGAATCTAAAAATCAAAATGAAAAGATAAATAAAGAATAAAAACGGGCCTATTCGAACTCTACGCCGCATTCGGGGCACTTCTTGTCGTCCTCCCCGATCATCGCGCCGCACTCGGGGCACTCGTACTCGCTGCCCTCCGCCTTCTTGTCCTCCTTCTTGCCACCCTTCTTCGGCGCCGGCTTCTTCTCTTCTTCCTCCTCCTCTTCCTCTTCCTCCTCTTCCTCTTCCTCCTCTTCCTCTTCCTCCTCTTCCTCTTCCTCGACCTTCTTGGCCGGGGCTTTCCTGGAGGGCTTTGCCTTCGGTGCGGGTGCGGGCTTGTTGCCCATCATCAGGAACACTAGACCAACGATCAGCGCAACGATGCCCAGGCCGATGATGGCCCACTGCATCATCCCGATGGAATCCATCGAGAATTCTTGGCCCCTGATGACATCGTAAATGAAACCGAATATGGTGATGATGATGCCGCCCAGCAGGCCCAGGTACCCTAGAAGCGTCATGGTGGAGGTCTTCTTCGGCTCTTCGGCCGGTTCTTCCTCCTCGGGCTCTTCGGCCTCCTCTTCCTCCTCCTCCTCTTCCTCGGGCTCTTCAGCCTCCTCTGCCTCCTCCTCTTCGGCCTCTTCGGGCTCCTCTTCCTCCGTCTCCTCGGCCTCTTCCGCCTCCTCCTCCTCGCCTTCCTTCTCCTCGGCCTCCTCTTCGGTCCCCTTCTCAGTGGTCTCCTCGTCCTCCTCGGACTTCTCGAACTCGGCACCGCATTCGGGGCACTTGGCATCGGTGTCCTTCACGGTCGCTCCGCAAAGGGGACACTCAAACTCAACGTTCTCATCGGGCGACATAATAATCGATTGGGTATCCAAATGCACCTTTAAATAATTTATCAGACGTGTTCTAGGTTCTAGATAATTGGAAATTATACGAAAAACACGAAATTCGCCTAATATTGGTGGTATCGGTTTGATTTTCATCAACGCTCATTTTTGTCCACCAGGGCCCTAATTGATATAGGCGGCCCCGTTCATTTGGAATAATAATACTCCCCGCTGGTCTTCTGCTCCCGGTCCAGCCTCGAATCCTGCTTGTTGATCCGGGGCCTGTGGGTGTCCCCGTCGCGCCTGAAGGTGATGTTGATGTCCTTCAGGAAGGCGTTCATACCATCCCTGAGACCCAATGGCCCCTTCGCGATGCCATTGACCGACGGCTCCCCGCTGAAGACCATGAGGCTGTCGCTCACCAGGTCAATAAAATAGACGTCGTGGTCGACTATGAGGCCCGGCCTTGCCTTCTTCTCGATGACGCGGCGGATGCACTTGGCCGTCTCCATCCTCTGGTTCGCGTCGAGATAGGCCGACGGTTCATCGATAAGATACAGGTCCGCCTCCCTCGCAAGGGCCAGCGCGATGGACAGCCGCTGCAGCTCCCCGCCAGACAGCCCGTTGACGTCCTTTTGTAAGATCTCCGGGAGCCTCATGGGCCGCTCGATCTCGGCCTTGTAGAGCATGTCGTTGGACATGGCCCCCAATGTCGCGTTGATGACCTCCTCGACGGTCCCCTCGTACTCTGGTTTGATGTATTGGGGCTTGTAGGATACCATGACCCTGAAATCTATCGTGCCCACATCCGGGAGCTCCAGTCCGGCGAGCATCTTCACGAGGGTCGTCTTCCCGGTAGCGTTCGGGCCCAGGACCCCGACGACCTCGCCGTGGTGGATCTCCCCGCCCTCGACGGTGAGCGTGAAGCCCTTGAACCGCTTGACCAGCGGCGGTATGGTGACGAACACGGGCTTGTCCCACTCGTTCCTGGGAGCCTTCGGATTGAACTCTATGGCGGTGTCCCTGAACCTGATGTTCTCCTCCTTCATCATGCCCTCGAGGTGGGTGTTGATGGCGGCCCTAACGCCCCGGGGCTGGGCCACGACGCCGTAGGCGCCCTCCGAACCGTACATCAGGTAGACCGTGTCCGCCAGGAAGTCGAGTATAGCCAAATCGTGCTCGACTATCATGACGAACCGTTCCTTGGCCTTGGCCTGGATCACGCGCGCGATCTTGAGCCTCTGGAAGATGTCCAGATAGGACGACGGCTCGTCGAAGAGATAGACGTCCGCATCCTTGAGGACCGTGGCGGCCACCGCGACCCTCTGGAGCTCGCCGCCGCTCAGGTTCACGAGCTGTCGGTCTAAAAAGCGCTCTAGTCCCAGCTCCTGAACGATGTCGTCGAGGCGGCCGGCCTCGTCGAGCTTTTTAAGGAGGTCCTTGACGACCCCCTGGTAGCCAGAGGGGATCTTATCGATGTATTGCGGCTTCAGGGCGACCTTCAGGCCGCCCTTCGAGAGCGGTTCGAGGTAATTGTGGACCTCGGTGCCCGCGTATTTCTCGAGGACCTTGGCCCAGTCCCCCGGTCCGTCTATTTCACCGAGGTTCGGCACGAGGTTCCCGCTCAGTATCGAGAAGATGGTCGTCTTGCCGATGCCGTTCGGGCCCAGGATGCCGACCACCTGGCCCTTGATGGGCACCGGCAGCCGGAACAGCCTGAAGCCGTTCAGGCCGTACTGGTGGACGAGGTCATGCGTTAGGGCCTCGGGAAGCTGGATTATCTTCAGGGCCCCGAACGGACACTTGTGGACGCATATGCCGCAGCCCACGCAGAGCTCCTCGGAGACCGAGACCTTGCCTTTCTCACCCTTCTCTATAACGGCGATGCCGTTCCTCATGGGCGGGCAGTACTTGATGCACTCGTAGTAACACTTGCGAGGCTGGCACCTGTCCTTGAGCACGACCGCTATTCGCATCCATGGACATGAACAATCTTGGGATAAAAAAGCTTATGTCGGGGGCCCAATGCCCTCGAGGTCCGCCTATTGCAGCTTCTTCCGGCGTCGCTGCCTCTCGGCGGCCTTCAGGCTCTCGGACAGCATGGAATACACGCCGAGGAAGATGAAGGCCAGGGCCAGCGACAGCACGGCGACGTACAGCAGCCTGAACTCCAGCGTCAGGTCCCAGATGAGGATGGCCACGTAGAGCATCGCGACGCCCACAAAGCCGAAGAGGACCATGGAGTACTTGGCGATGTTCGTCGTGGTCTTCAGGCCCTCGATATGGCCGCCTAGGTCCTCCTCTTCCTCATCATCGTCATCGGACAGCGCCTTGGTCTTCTCCGTTGCCATAGAATCGTCCATCCTTGTCGGTGGATCCCTGATATTCAATAAGGCCTTTGGTAATTATAGATTTCGGGGCCACCGCGGGGAACCCCCTTTAAGAGCCGCCCAACCTACTTGCCCGCGAGCGCCTTCTTGACCGCCGCCTTGGCCTTCTCCAGGGCCTCTGCGGCCTTGCTCCCCTGGGGCCCGCCGCCCTGGGCCAGGGCCGCCTTGCCGCCGCCCTTGCCCCCGAGGACCTTGGCGGCCTCCTTGACGACCTCGCGCGCGTCGAGCTCCACCGAGGCCGATCTAGCAACGACGACCTGGGCCCCCTGTCCTTCGGTCACTCCCACGAGAACGACCACCGACGGCACCATATCCGTGATGACCTTGGCGGCCCCGATCATCTCGTTCATGCCCATATCGGCCTGGGCCGCCACGAGCTTCACCTTGCCGACCGTCTCGGCCTTGGCCAACAGGCTCTCTGGGTCCATGGAGCCGAGCTTGAGCTCCTTGACCTCCTTGGTGAGCCGCTTCCATTCCTCGAAGAACCTCTGGACCGTCTTGGGAAGCTGCTCCGCCGGGACGCTAAGCGTCGAGGAGGAATCCTCCAGCAGCATCTCGATCCGCTGGATGTTTCTGACGGCCGCTATGCCCGCCGAGAACTCGATCCTCACAACGCCGTCCTGGATGCGCTCGGTCTTGTTTATCTTGATGAGCCCGATCTCGCCCGTGTTTTCCAGGTGCGTGCCCCCGCAACCTTGGACATCGAAGTCCCCGATCCTCACGACGCGTATGTTCCTGCTGGTCGGTGCGCCGCCCTGGTAGAGCCTGAAGCCGTAGCGCTTCTCGGCCTCCTCGCGCGGCAGGACGACCTTCTCGATGGGTACGGCCTGCAGGACCACCTCGTTGGCCAGGAACTCGATCTTCCTGCGTTCCTCGTCGGTGATCCTCGCGAAGTGCGTGATGTCGATGCGCGCCTCCTCGGCGCCCTTTTGGGCCCCGGCCTGCCACACGTGCGGGCCGAGCACCTGCCGCGCCGAGGCCAGCATTACGTGCGTGCCCGTGTGGTGGCGCATGTGGGCCAGCCGCCGGACCCGGTCGATCCTCCCCTTGACTATGGTCCCGACCTTCGGGAGCCGGCCCTCGACCCTGTGGAGGATGACCTTGCCGAGCTTTTGGACGTCCGTGACGGACAGGCTGGTGTGGGCCTGGACGATGGTCCCATGGTCTGCGGGCTGCCCGCCGCCCTCGGGATAGAACATGGTCTGGTCCAGTACGATGGCATCCCCGTCGGTAAAAAGCACCACCGCGTCGAAGTCGGTCCCGTGGACCTGGTCGTAGTAGACGGTCTTGGTCTCCGGGAGGCCCTGGGCCTCGACCTTGGTCCTGACATCCAGTATCCATTTCGGCACTGCGACGCCCTTGGCCTCCTCGGGCCTCTGGGACGAATGCTGCTCGGCCACGATGAGCTCGAAGCCGTCCGGGACCTCGATGTCAAAGCCGAGCTCCGAGGCCGCCTTCTTGACGAGGCTCGGGTGTAAACCGTGCGTATCGTAGAGCGTGATGAGCGCCTCGAGGCCCGCCTTGCCGCCGGCCTTGATGGGGCCGATGTTCTTCTCGACGAGCTTCTTGGCCTTGGAGGCGGTCTCCTTGTACCTCTCGGTCTCTAGGGCCAGGACCTTCGCTATGAACCCTTCGTGCGCCGCCAGGTCCGTTATGCCCTTCATGTTGTCCTTGTGCAGCATGACCAGGTCGGCCAGCTCGGCCTTGAGGCCCAGCTGCTCCAGGTGCCGGAGGACCTTTCGCAGGACCATGCGGACCAGGTAGCCGGCCTTGACGTTGGACGGTATGAGATCGTCATTGAGCATGAGGGCCAGGCAGCGCGTGTGGTCCACGATGGCGTAGACCTGCTCGACGGGCTCCATGATGGCAGTGAGCTTCTCCAGCGTTATGTCCTGGCCCTTGGACTTTAGCCTCTTCACGAGCTCGCCCCGGAGCTCGTTGAGGTTCGATGTGATGTCCAGGTTCACGATGCCCGAGGCCCTGGCCCATTGCATCCCGAGCTCGGGGTACCTCTCGGCGATGGGCTCCACCGAGGCCATGTCAAAGACCTTCTTGAGGAGCTTTGGATAGATGGCGTCGTATATGGTCGGCGTCCCATGGGAGGCCCACACGAACCGCTCCAGGCCGTAGCCCGTATCGACGACCCGTATGTCCATGGGGCTGAACTTACCGCCCTTGACGATGGTGGTCCCGTTGGGGTCCTCCCGGAGGTTCATGAAGACCAATGTCGCGAGTTCGAGGCCGTCCACCATGACCTCCAGCGCGTGGCCCGCGTTGCCACCGCCGACCCAGGGGTTCTCCTTGTATATCACCAGATGCTCGTCCACGCCGAGCTTCTCGAGGAGGCCGATGCAGTATCGGACACACTGGTCGTCCCAGTAGACCTCCTTGTCCGTGTAGTTGAAGGCGTGGTGCGCCATCATCTCGAAATTGGACAGGTGTCGGCCGCTCCTGCCGACGGAGTCCAGGTCCATCATGCGTATGCACGGCTGCGAGATCACGAGCGGGTTGGCCGGCGGCGGGACCTCGCCCGATGTGACATGGGGTTGGAAGTCGTAGATGGACGCGTTGACCAGGAAGACATCGTCCCTCCAGCGGGCCACGACCGGGTTCCTGCCGACGCGCGTGTGGTCCTTGTCGAAGAAGCCCAGGTAGGCCTCGCGCATGGAGTCGAGGTCGTGCTTTGCCTTGATGGGCGGCCGGCCGATGAACGAGTACTCGACGCACGGGGTGTCCCCGCAGGCCGTGGCTACGCCGTCCTTGGACCAGTAGACCGAGCCGCACTTGGGGCACTTGGCCCTCTTGTAGCCGCGCTCTGTAAATACCGGGAGGGGCTTGTTCTCGGGCATGGCTCACATCATGGCGGCGTCCTTTCTTAAAGGTTTCGTTTTTCCTGGGGCCGCCACCGTCGAGAAAGGCGGCCGCGGGCTACCAGGGCAGGATGCCCTGCCGCAGTTTCAGTCGGAGCACGTCGAGGGAGTAGGTTATAACGAACCCCCTCTTCTGGAGCATGGCGAAGAGGGCCTTGCTGTGCATGTTCGCGATGTTCAACTGCTTGGTCTCGATGGTCCGGATGAGGCCATTGAGCAGGACATCGCCGTAGACGTTGGCGCTAAGGTCCCAGACATAGGTCACATCGATGCCCGGGAACGCGATGAGGTAGCCCACGATCGCGCCGTCCTTGAGGGCCACCTCGACATGCGCCCCCGCGAGCCGCCGCAATGATTCGGGGGCCTTGGGCCAGATGTGCTCCTTGTCGTAGACCGGCAGGATGTCGGCGATGCTTACCTCGCGCCGCTCGTGCTCCGGCGCTTCGACGGGCACGACCGTCGGGTCGTCGCACTGCATGAATTGGACCTTCCTGGTGGACTTGAAGCCGGCATTCTGGTACATCTTCATGGCCACTTCGTTGTCCTCGAGGCACTCGAGCCACAGCTCGTCTAGGCCGAGGCGCTTGACCCGGTCGATCTGGGCCGCGAGCACGCCCTTACCATAGCCCAGGCCCCTGTGGCCCGGGTCCACGGCCAGGCCCCCGACCCAGCTCCCCTTGCCGCGGACGCCCGTGAAGGTGAAGGCCTGCGGGATGTCCTTGTCGTCGATGGCGACGAAGGAATCCTTGAGCGAGATGTCGTTGACTAAGATGTAGTCCTTCAGGATGTAGGCATCCATCTGGACCGGAATGACGTAGTCCTTGAACCCCCGGTTGAAGACGTCCACGACGGCCTCGAGGGGGACCCTGTCCATGGTGGAGACACGCATATTATGACCGATATGGGCGAACAACACATTATTGATTGAAATCCTTGTCGGTCCCTTCTATAATATCAATATAATAATTATTCATAATCTAGATATATTAGCATGATAAGTTAGGACCCATGGAAAAGGCCGCCGAGATCCAGCGCGACATCCTCGAGCCCGCGGAACGGCTCCTCTCCTCGCAGCCAAGCCTTTTGCGCATATCGGGCAGGACCCTCGCGATCGGGGACCTCCACGGCGATTTGGAGGCCGCCACCTCCGCCGTCGAGCTCTTCGGGAAGGGCGGCCACGAGCACCTGCTCTTCCTCGGGGACTACGTGGACCGCGGGAGGCACAGCGTGCCCCTGCTGGAGCTGATCATCAAGGAGATGCTCGCAGACCCGGGCCGCGTCCACATGCTCCGCGGGAACCATGAGACCCTCTGGGTCAACGACGAGCACGGCTTCAGGGACGAGCTCGTGGAACGCGGCCTCGGGGCCCTCCATATACCATTCAACGATATGTTCTCGCAGTTGCCCATCGCGGCCGTCATCGACGGGACCGTCCTGGCGGTCCACGGCGGCGTCCCGGAGGGGTTGCCGTCGCTGGACGACATAAAGGCCATCCGGAAGGGCGTCGTCGAGCCCAAGGAGGCCCGAGATGGCCTGATGCTGGGCCTCATGTGGAACGACCCCAAGGAGAGCCTGCAAGGCTTCGCCCCGAACACCTACCGCGGCTACATGAATGTCTTCGGACGGCAGGCCTTCGAAGACTTTATGGGAAAGAACGAGCTCAAGGGCATGGTCCGGGGCCATCAGCGCTGGCCCGAGGGGTACCGGTATTTCTTCGATACAAGGATTCTCAGCGTGTTCTCGTGCGCGAGCTATTGTCCTAACGTGAGGAAAAAGGCGGCCACCGTGGACAATGCGGCCTTCGCCATACTGGACCTGTGAACTATCTCGTGTTTCGTAGGGGCTTGTTGCAGAACACGCAGTCCCCGATCTTCGAGGCGCAGGTCTCGTGATAATCCTTGCCGCAGGAACAGGATATCCGGAACTGGCCCTCCTTTATCTCGCCCTGGCACAGCTGACATCTTGATGCGCCCATCTCGCTCGCCTTCGTCGCGTTCGGCTTCGGCCTCGAGGAGCCCCCTATGCTGACCGGGGCCAGGCCCCCCGAGCTGGCCGGCAGGACCGTGACCGTCTGCGGGAACTCCGCCATGTAGGACCTGGAATCGAAGTCCCGCAGGAACACGACCTTGACCTTCAGGCCCTGCTGGCCCGAGCCGGACGGCTTGAGCTTGACAGGGATCTCGCGGGTCTCGCCGATGTTTATCTTCTGTATCAGGACATCCCCGTCGAGCTCGGCGCCCTCGACGGTGATGACCAGGTCCCGGGCCAGGATGTTGCCCGTGTTGGACACATAGAAATAGATTTCGTTCCATGAGCCCGAGCCTAGGGGCTTGTCCTTGGCCATGTCGAAGGTGATGTACGGGTACACGCCCTCCAGCAGCGCCAGGACCTCCAGCTTGGCCCGCTTCAGGGTCTCCAGGGCGCTGGCGAGGTTGGTCTTCCTCTGGTCAAGACCCTGCTGGTAGATGCCTTGCGGGTTCGATATATCGAAGCTGTAGTTCACCGCTATGGTCAGGTACCTGTCCACCTCGGATACGAGCGCGTCCACATCCTTGTAGGCGGCCACGGAGGCCTTGAGGTGGTCCGGGATGCCCTTCAGCAGCGTCTCGGCCTCGGACGGTCTGCCCTCGTTCACGGCGCCCCTCGCCCTGCGGACCTCCATCCTGTAGACCTGGACGTCCAGGCCCATGTCCTCGGCCTCGGCCAGCTGGGCCTCGGCCGCCTTGAACAGCGCGTCCATCCCCTCGACGGGCTTGGGCTCGGCCGGCGGCGGGGCCGGCTTGACCTCGGGAACAGGCACAGGGACCGGCTCGGGCAAGACAGGCTCCGGTGGCTTGGCCTCCGTGGGCTTGGGCTCCTGGGGCTTGGCCTCCTCGGCCGGCCCAGGAGCGGCGCCCAGCGAGAACCCGCAGGACGGGCAGGCCTTGAACCCCTCCTCGATATCCTCGCTGCAGTTCGGGCACTTGCCCGGCACGGCAAGGACCTCCTCTGGCTTGGGCGGCTGCTCCGGCACCGGGGCCCCCGCGTGAAGTATCTCGTCGCGGCACTTGAGGACCGTCTCCCGGGCCTGGTCGTACTTCTTGGTCAGCATCGCCGACTTGGCCTCCTCCAGGAGCTCCTTGGCCTTGGTGAAGTCCTTGCCCTCGTCGGCCTTCACGTCGCTCTCGAGCTTCGCCACCATGCTTTGGATGAGCTTGAACTGCAGCCGGTCGGCCTCGCGGGCGCACTGCTTGGCGTAGAACAGGGCCCGGTCGAAGTTTTCGTTGTCCATGAGCTCCTGGGTCTTCTGCAGGAAGGTCTCGACCCGCTTGGTGTCCCCGCCGGTCTCTACGGCCAGCTCGAGGACCTGCTTGGACATGGCCAGTATGCCGTTCATGTATGTCAGATGGACATTCTTGACGCCGTCGTAGGCCTGGACAGCGAAGTCGAAGGCCTCGTCCAGCTCCTCCCGGCCCAGCGCGTCATTGGCCTCGTCGAGGAAGCCCTTGGCCTGGAAGACGTCCACCTTCTCCTTCTCGCCGGCCTTTATCATCTTGTCCGAGGCCGACAGGAGCTCCTTGACCTTCTTCAGCCTCCCGGCCTTCAGGGCCTCGCCTAGCGTGTTCAGCTTCTCCAGGGCCGTCTTGGTCTCCCCGGCGGCGATGGCCTCCTCGGCGGCCTGGACCATGGCCTCGCTGCCGTCGACCGTCAGGCCCGCCGCGGTCGCATCGGCCATGTGCGCCTTGAGCTTGTCCAGACGTGTGGTGACCTCGGTGGCCATGAGGCCGTCCACCTTGCCCAGGAGGCCCTTGGCCGTGGACATCACCGTGTCGAAGTCCTCCTCCTCCAGGGCCTTGTTGGCCGTCCCGACCTCGGCCTTGAGGTCGTCGACCTTGAGCCCCAGGCCCTCGGCCTCCTTGATCTTGTCTTGGGCCTCGCGAATGGCCCTGTTGCACTCTTCGACGATCTTCGAGAGCAGCTCGCCCTCGATCTCGGCCGAGAGCTCCTTGACCTTCTCGTGCTTGCCCGTGGCCAGCACTGCGCCCATGCGGGCCTGCAGCTGCTCGATGGCCGCCATCTCGACGCCCAATGACTTGGCATACTCGATCTTCTCGTTCGTGGCGGCCATGACGTCCTTGACCTCGGAGTGCATGGTGGCCATCTGTTTCGCCTCGGCCTCGGCCCTCTCGGCCAGGTGCAATGCCCTCACGTAGTCCTGTATCTCGAGCAGGTCCCTGGACTTCTTCAGCAGGTGCTTGGCCCGGTGGACCGGGACGCCATCTTTCTCGACGCCCTCGAGATAGGCGGCTATCTCGCCGTGGCGCGCCGCCACCTTCTCGTGCTTGGCCCGGTAGACCTCCTCCAGGCCCTGCCGGGAGAGGTCCCTGGCGCTCTCGAAGTCGCTGTCGCCCATCATGGTGTTGGCGCTGGCCAGCATCTCGTAAGCGGCTGGGGCCTCGACGCCCATGTGGCCCGCAAGCAGCAGGGCGGACTCGGCGTGCCGGATGGCCTCGGCGGTCTCCCTGTGCTCGTCCTTGAGGCCCTTCAGGCTCTCGTTGCACTCATTCATGTACTTGAACGAGGTGCCCGTATCGCCCTCGTTGGCCGCGGCCCGGGCCCTATCGAGCAGGTTCTCTTGTATGGAGCAGTCGACGCACCGGTCCTTTAGCTCGTCGAGGCGTTCCTGCATCGTGATCAATGTCCTCATGGTGGCGGCGCGCTCGGACTGCCGGACGGTCTCGTAGCATTCCTTGGCCAGCTTGACCGCCGAGTCGTAGTCGTTCTCCTCGAGGGCCGCCTTGGCGTCGGAGAGTATCTTCCTGCCCTTGGTGATATCCATGTCGATATTGATGCTCTCTTCGAACTTGACCTGGTATTGCAAGATGAGCTGGATAGCCACCGGCCCCGCCGGCAAGACCTCCTCCTCCCTCTCGAGGATGCGCTCGTAGTCCCTCTCGAAGGCCGCCTTGGCCCGCTCGCGGCCCTTCTTCATCACATTGAGGTTGAGGGTCGTCGCCGAGAAGATGTCGTCCAGGGCCGTCAGGACCTCCCGGGCAATCTCGTAGTTGGCCCTGGAGCGCTTGGCATCGCGGGCCGCCTTCTTCAGCATGGCCTTGGCGGCCACCAGGTCGTCCTTTTCGAAGGCCGCCTTGGCCTCGGCGTGCAGCTTCTCGGCCTCGGCGAGCTTGACCTTGCCGCCCATCTCGAGCCTCCGGATGAGGAGCTCGGTCGTCGATAACTGCCCGTCCAGGTGGTGCTTCGTGGCCTTGGTCAGCTCCTCAACGGCGCGCTTGGACATCTCCTCTGTGGCCGTGTAGTCACCGGAGTCCAGGGCCTGGCTGGCCTGGTCGATGCACTCCAAGGCCGACGCCAGGTCTAGCTCCTGCTCGGCCTCGTAGACCAGGTTCGTGGCGGCCTCCAATGCCCCGCGGGCCGCCCGGTAGGCTTTGAGCACGTCCTTCAGGGCCTCCTCGCCCTTGGCTATGACGTCCCACGAGTCGCGGTACCGCTTCTCGGACAGCGCTTCCACGGCCTTGGTCGTAAAGTCCAGGTCCGCGGACCTTGCCCCGGACTGGAGCGCGTCGTCCACCTCGCCCTGGACCTTGTCGAGCCGGTCCCTCAAGAAGGCGCCCATGACCGTGTCCACCTCGGCCATGACGGCCTTGGCCTCGGTCTCGGCGTCGTCGAGCTTTCCGTCCTTGATGAGGGCCTCGGCGTTCTCGAGCTTGCTCCTCGGACCATCGAGCCCCGCCGGGACGCCCTCCAGGCCATCCACGACCGTCCGGGCCTCCTCGACGGCAAGCCTGGCCCGGTCATGCTCCTGGCGCCTGGCATTGACCATCTCCATGGTCGTCCCGCAGATGGCCAAGACCTCCTTGAACTCGTTGAGCTCCAGCGCCGACCCTGCCCCCTGGAAGAGATCCTTGGCGTCGTCCATAGGGACCCCGAGCCCCTCGAGCCGCTTCATCTCTTCCTGGACCTCGTCCATCCTCTTGGAGGCCGTGTTCTTCCAGGCCTTGTTCAGGCCGTCCCTGGCGCCGTTCATGCCCTTCTCGGCGACGTCGAAGCGCGCATCGGCCAGGGCCTCCCGGGACTTGGCCAGGACGGCCTCGATCTTCTCGACGGCGACGCTGTTATCCTTCGCCTCGGCCACGGCGGTCTCGAGCTCCGCCATCTTGGCCGATGTCTCCTCGAAGCCCTTCCTGACCTGCTCCAGTGCCTTCTGGGCATCGACGAACCGCCTGTGAGCCTCGAGGTAGTCCTTGGTGTCGAGCAGGCCCTGGGCCTCCTTGAGCAGCTCGGAGGGCTTGTTCACTGGGACCTGCATGCCCTTGGCGTCGGTGATTGCCTCCTCCAGGCTGCCCGCCAGGGCCGTGAAGAACGACGCCCGCTCGCTGGCCAGGTCCTCGAGGGAGTGCTGGGCCAGCTCCGCGCCGGCATTGTAGTCGGGCAGCGTGAAGGCGTCCTTGATATCCTTGACGCTCTCCTCCAGGGCCTCGGTCCCGATGGTCATGGCCTTGGACTCGACCAGGGCGGCCTCGAGCTCGTCGAGGAGCTTCTTGGCCTTGGCGTGCTCCCCGCGCAGCCTCGTGGCGGTCTCGTGGGCCTCCTTGCAGATGTCGTAGGCCGGCACGAAAGCCCCGTCCTTTATAAGCTCGGGAACGTCCTTGATGCGCTCCTTCGCGGGGCCGACGTTGACGCCCTCGGCCTCGGCCTCATCCCGCAGGGCCTCCCATTCCGCCAGCTTGGTGGACACGAGCCCCGTCTGGAGCCGCTTGGATTCCTCGACGGCGTTGTTGGCCAGGGTCCTGGCCTCCCCGTAGTGACCCTCGTCGAACCTCGTGTGGGCATCGGCCGATAGCCCCACCAGCTGCTCGGTGTCGACCTCTTCGAAGGGCACCTCCAGAGCGTCGGTGCACCGGTCCAGGGCCTCCTTGGCCTGGGCCTTGGCCACCTCGGCTGCCGAGGCGGCCGCGCGGGCCCCGTCGAGGGTCTTGCCCATGGCCTTGTAGTCCTTTCCCTCGAGTTGCCCCTTGGCCTCGTCGAGTAGGCGCCTCGCGTCTAGCAGGATGACGCCCTTCTTCTCGACCTTGGCCAGCTCCTTCTCCATGGCCGCGAGCCTCTTGTTCTCGGCCTCGTAGCGTTGGCCGATCTCGGCGAGGATGGTGTGGCCGTCGTCCACCTTTTTGGTCAGCCCGTCGTACTCGCGGGACATGAGGGCGGCCTCGAGGTTGGCGATGTGGTCGCGGAGGTCCGAAACGTCCTCGTTCCTGGCGGCCTCGGAGTCCATCTTCTCCTTGAGCTCCTTTATCCTGCCCTCGTAGTGCTCCGTCCTGAGCTTCTCGGCCCTGTCCCTGAGGTCGAATGCGGCCTCGATGGCCGTGCTGTAGTCGCCCGAGTCGATGTTGTCGTAGACCTTGGTGGACGCCTCGGTTAGGGCCAGGGTGTCCAGATCCAGCTCCGTCAGCTGTTCGATGATCGAGAGGGCCTCCTCGATGCTTGACTTGGCCTCGATGTAGGAGTTGTGGACGTTGTCGGCTGTGTCGCTGGACTGCGAGATGAGGTCCATGGCGATGTCGTACTCGCCGCTGGTCATGCTCTGCCGCGCAGCGTCGAGGGTCTCCACGGCCGTCCGGAGGTTCGCGCCCTCCTGCTGGTAGGTCTGGATCTTCTTCTCGCACTCCTCCAGCACCACCTGGGCCTTGCTGTGGTTCTCGCGCTGGGCGGCCAGGCCGCTCTTCAGGTCCCCCAGGACCTTGGCAGCGTCCTCGTAGCGCTCGTCCTCGACGGCCCGGTTGGCCTTGTCGAGCATCTTGGCGACGGGCCCAGGCGAGATGCCTGCGTCCCGGGCCTCGACTATGGCCTCGCCAGCCTCCTCCATCTGGGAGTCCAGAACCTTCGCGATGGCCCCCTTGCATAAGGCCACGCCGTTGTCTATGTTCTTGAGGGCGGCCTCGTAGTCCTCCCCGTCGCGCTCGCCCTTGGCAAGCTCCAGGAAGCGCTCCCCTTCCTTCACCTTTATATTGAAGGCCCGGGCTCGGTCGATCCAGTCCTCCAGGTCCTTTTTCAGCATCTTGTCGACATTGGAGGCCAGGGCGTCGTTGAGGTCCGAGTCGGCCTCGGCGGATGCGTCGATGGCCTCGGAAAGCTGGCCCGAGGCCAGGGCCGCCTGGGCCTTGCCGAGCTTCTCCTTCGAGCGTCGAGCGTCGAGCTTGCGGCCCTCGGCGCGCTCGAGCCGCGAGGAGAGGTCCGCCAATGCCTTGGTGGCCTGCTCGTGGCGCTCCTTGAGCTCGAGCAGGAACTTGTGCGCATCGGACAGCGAGATGAATGCGTTGATGAAGTCCTTGGAGGCGAGGTGGCCCTCGGAGTCCTTCAGGCCATTCCTCGGCTCCTCCACGTCCACGCGCTTGGCCTCGAGGTCCTTGATGAGCCCCGAGACCAGTTCCTTCTTCTCGGATATGCGCGTGCCGTAGATCTCCATGACGTCCTCGCGGACCTGGCCCAGCAGGCTGACCGCCATGGCCAGGTTACCGGTCGCCTTGTTGGTCCTGGCCTCCTCGACGAGGTCCCTGAAGGGCACGATTTCCACGTCCATGGCCTCGCCCATGTGCAGCAGCGAGGATACCTCCTCGAAGTTTGTGTCTAGGTTCTGCAGCCCTTCTTTTAGGTTCGTGACATGGTCCGCGGCCTGCCTCAGCTCGGTGTAGGCGTTGAAGAAGGCCCCGAGCTCCAGCAGGGCCTTGGCCCGGCTGAACCGGTCCCTGGCCAGGGGCACCTGGAAGTTGCTCTCCATGTCGACGATCATCTCCTCGGTCGACCTTAGCAGTTCACCGACGGCCTTCTCCTCGGCGGACAGCACCTCGGCCATGGCCTTGTTGGCCGTCTCGGTGCCGGCCGGGAAGTCCACGCCCACGACCTGGTCGAAGGCCTTGTCGAGCGTGGTCACGGCCCCGTTTATGTCTATGCCCATGACGAAGGCGTGGTGGATGCGGTGCTGGGCCGTCTGTATCGAGTCCATGGCCGACATGAAGCCTTTCTTGTAATCGCCGATGGACTTCCTCAGCTGCTCGGAGATCTCCGATGCCTTCCCCCTCTCGCCCCTGACGAACAATGACCAGGACTCGTTGAGCATGTCGTCCACGGCCGGCGGTGGTAGGCCGAACCTCTCGAATGCACCCAGGTCCTTCTCGATGCCGCAGAGGGTGTCGTAGACCCGGTCCGAGGTCCACTGGCCGACAAGCCTTTCGGCGTGGTAGAACTCGGACCTCGCCTTGGCGAAGTCCCCCTCGCCCATGGCGCCCTGGACGCGCTCGATTATATCCATGGCCTCGCTGATGTCGACGCCCTCCAGGGCCAGCCGCTCGAGGCTCTCCTGGAGGGCCGCAAGGGAGCCCTTGAGCTGATCTATCTTCTCGACGGTGCCCGTGAGCCTGCTGCGGACCTTTTGCATGAGCTGGAAGCCGCGCTCCATCTTGCCCAAGGTTATAAGCTCCATGGCCTCGGTGAGCTGGCCGTCCACCTTGCCGTCGTGCACGACCTTGGCGGCCTCCAGGAGCTGCTCCCGCTCGGCCTTGGCCTTGATCTGCACCGACCGACCCAGCTCCTCGTCGGCCTGCATCTCGAAGTCCTGGGCCAGCTCGAACTCGCCCTTGGCCAGGGACGCCCGGGCCTGCTCCAGCAGGCCGTCGGTCTCCATGAGGTCACAGCCGAAGCCCTTGGCCAGTTCCTTGGCCGCCACCACGGAGCCGATGCGCTTCACGATGCGGTCGTGCTCGCGCATGGCCGTGAGGAGGGCGGCCTCGGCCTTCTTGGCCTCCATGAGCCCCTCGTCGAAATTCTTGCTCTCGATGGCCTTGGCTGCGAGCGCCAGGTGCTCCTGGCAGGAGAGGGAGCAGACGCCCGTGCCGCTGGTCTCCTCGAACCTCTCCTGGGCCTGCTTCAGGCCGGACTTGGCCTTGAACTCCAGGCCCGCCTCCTTATCGGCGGCGTAGCGGGCCTCGATGAGGTACTCGCTGGCGGCCTCGAAGTCCTTGATGCCCTTTGCCTGTTTGGCCCTCTTCAGCATCCCCTGGGCCTCGGTGACATCCTTGCCGGCCTCCTCCTTCTCGAAGATTATGCCTTCGGTCTGGGAGATGAGCTCATCGAACTTTTGGACCCTGAAGTGCGAGACGTTCCCCTCGAGGTCTATGACCATGCCCATGGCGTTCTCGAAGTGCTTGGCCTCGAGCTCCTTCTTGGTCTCCTCGGCCTTGGCCTCGAAGGCAGCCACGTCGACGTGGAAGGCCTTGAGGGATTCGATGATGGAGTTGGCATAGGTCATGACCTCCATGACCTGCTGCCGCTGGAGCTTCTCGACCTCGGTGCCGGCCTGGTCGGCCAGGGCCAGGGCCTCCTTGATCTTCTTTTCCTTGAGGGTCTTCTTGCCCGACTCGACGATGGACTTTGAAGAGGAGACGTCGATGCCGACGACCTCGAGCTCGATTATGAGCATCTCGGCGTCGAAGAACCTCTGCTCGATGTGCTTCTCGATGACCTTGTCCAGCTCCTCCCGGAGCTTGCCCACCATGTCCATCGCGCCCTTGTGGTCCCCGTCCTTGAGGGCATCCGAGGCCTCCTGGAACATAGCGTCGAGGTTCTTGGTCTCCGTTCTCCCCTTGAGGGCCAGGAGATCGTTCTCGAGCTCCTTGATGAGCGTGAGGACCTTCTTGTCCTCCTCGGTCTCCTTTCCCACCTCCTCCTTGCCGGGCTCCTCCTCCTTGGTGCCGCGGCTCTTCTGGAACTCCTTGAAGGCCTTCAGGGCCTCGTACTTGCCCTTGCTCGGTGGCAGCCCCTTGCCCTTGTCCTTATCCTTATCCTTGGCCAAGGTCGTCCACCTCCCCGGACGCTCCCGTCGTCGAGCCCGTGCCTTCGAGGGCCTTGGCAACTCCATGGTGCGGGCATCTCGGATTGACCTCGACCTCCAGGATGCTCGACTCGTTCTTCATGCCGTCGTAGTAGAACATGCCCTTCAGGACGCTGTCCTTGAGGCCGTGGACGAGCTTGAGGGCCTCCCGGACCTGCACCGCGGCCACAATGCTCGTCGTGGTAATCTCGGCGGCGAGCCGCGGGGTGTAGAAGGAGACGTCCTCCCCGGTGCAGCTCTGCCGCATGTTGATGACCTTCATGTGGCTCCTGTTCATGGAGCACTCGAGGCAGGGTCCTTCGCCGGCGACCACCTGGACCTTCCCGATGAGGCCGTTGGTGGCACCGTCGATGTACGGGACGCCGGCCTTGCGTGCGTGACCGTTCACGTGGAGCCTCGCGGCGATGTTGTCGAGGCATCCCAGGAGGACGTCCGCGTCCTTTACGAGCCCCTCGCCGAGGTCCTCGACCTTCTTGGAATGGGCCTTTATCTCGGCCTCGGGGGCCAGGACCAGCGCGCCCCGCTTGACGGCCTCGACCTTGGCGGTCCCCTTTTCGGCGTCGGCGTCGGTGAAGAACAGGCAGCGGTTCAGGTTCGCGCCCACCACGCGGTCCATGTCGACGAGCGTGATGTGCCTGAAGCCGAGCAGGACCAGGTCCTTCACGGCCTCGTTGCCCAGGGCCCCGCAGCCCACGACGGTGACCTTGGCGTGGCTGACCTTGTCCATGTCGAACCAGCCGAGCCGCTTCGCTCTGTCGTGGCGGTCCCTGTCCATCTCCCCGAGCTTGACCGTCCTGTTCGGGATCCTGAATGCCCCCCTGTCATTCGGACCTGCGGCGACCCTTTGTCGGGCCCCGCATTTCGTACTGACCTTCCCATCCCATCTGGCAGCGCTCTTGGAGGTTGAAGGTCGTTATGGCTTCCGCTATGCCTTCCTGAACGAAATTGGCTATGTAATATATAATATATTATTAAACGTTATGTATTATGCATTTTACTAACGGACTTTAGCACTATTGTCAAAATGGGCTTTGCCCCCAGGAATGCCTTACTTTTTGTTCAGTTTTACCATGTCGCCCAGCGTTAAGGCGCGCTTCTCCTCGCGTATGTTCAGGCCGGGTGGCCCGACCTTTTCCATGAGGACTATCTTCAGGGCCTTCTCGAGCTTCTTCCGCAGCTCGTCGTTGGGCTTGATGTCCTTGGTCTCGAGCTTGGCGATGATGGATTTCCTCTCGTTGATCTTGCGGGCGAGCTCTTCTTGGGTCCAGCCAAGCTTGTTGCGTGCGTCGAAGATGCGCTTGTGGAAGTCCTCGACTAGGACCGTCTCGCCCGGGTCCAGGTAGTCACCGGGACCTTTGCCGCCCTTCCCGCGGCCCGTGTACGGGGCCGGGATGCTCTTCCGGACCGGCACGGCCCTCTCTACGGGGATGTCCCCGATCTCGCCGTCGGCCACAGCGGCTTCGGTGGACTTGCCGAACCGGGCGCACTTGGGGCACAGCATCAGCAGGGAACCTTCCAGAAAGACCCTCTTGGCCATGGGAGAATCCTGACCGCACATCTCGCACTGTGGCAACGCTGTTCCCCCCGGGACCGAATCGGGCTCGGGGATTAAAACGCTTTCATTGTGCGACCGCGGAACACGGGCGCTCTTGACACGATTGTCGAATGGCTATCCTCCGTCAGACATAAATTATAAATATCATTAGCAAGAATGGAGGAACCACGGGTGAGGGAATTGCCGGACGAGGACGTCCCAAAGAAGAAGGAAGGTGAGAAGGGCGAGGAGGAGGCGGCGGAGCTCTCGCACTACCTAACGGAGCGCATCGCCCTCCTGGAGAACAGGAACGCCCAGCTCATGGAGGAGGTACGGCGCGCCGAGTCCGAAAGGCGCTACGTCGAGAACGAGCTCATCCGCCTACAGAAGGAGATCAAGAGGCTCCGGATGGAGCTTGAGCGCCTGAAGACGCCTCCCCTCATCATAGGCTTCGTGCGCGACCTGCTGGAGGACGGTAGGATAATCGTCAGGTCCAGCACGGGCCCCGATTTCATAGTCCACGCGGCCGACTTCATCGACAAGAAGAAGCTTTTGCCCAACGCGCGGGTCGCCATGAACAAGCAGACCCTGTGCATCATGAGCGTGCTCCCGCCACCCAAGGACCCCATCGTCATTGGCGCCGAGATCATCGACAAGCCCGGTGTGGACTACGCGGAGATTGGCGGCCTCGAACCGCAGATACAGGAGCTCAAGGAGACGGTCGAGTATCCCATGACGAGGCCCGAGCTCTACAAGAAGGTCGGTATCGAGCCCCCGAAGGGCATCCTGCTCATAGGGCCCCCTGGGACGGGCAAGACCCTGCTCGCCAAGGCCGTGGCCCAGTCCACCAAAGCCACGTTCATAAGGCTCGTCGGTTCCGAGCTGGTCCAGAAGTACATCGGCGAGGGCGCGAGGCTTGTCCGTGAGCTGTTCGACATGGCCAGGGAGCGGGCCCCGTCCATCGTGTTCATCGACGAGCTCGATGCCATCGGGGCCAAGAGGCTCGAGGTGGCCACATCGGGAGACCGCGAGGTCCAGAGGACGCTCATGCAGCTGCTCGCCGAGCTCGACGGCTTCGACCCCATCGGGGAGGTTAAGATCGTCGCCGCCACCAACCGGGTGGACATCCTGGACGAGGCCCTGCTGAGGCCGGGCCGGTTCGACAGGATCATCGAGATCCCCATCCCGAACTACGACGCCAGGCTCTCCATCTTCAAGATCCACACCAAGAGGATGAACTGCGAGAAGGACATCAACTACCACATCCTGGAGAACAAGACCGACAAGGC
>Ga0315286_10000198_pt1 | contig 46397 bp, 33 predicted proteins | sample YL17G10_0_MG_FD_205038 | JGI IMG/M metagenome (GOLD analysis project Ga0315286, IMG submission 205038) | Sediment microbial communities from Yellowstone Lake, YNP, Wyoming, USA - YL17G10_0 | ecosystem: Environmental > Aquatic > Freshwater > Lake > Sediment | place: USA: Wyoming | collected...
ATCGCAGCCTCCGAGGAGATATCCTCTTGCTGAAGGGCGATCTCGTCGTGGCGGAAGCCGAGTATCGCGCCTTGATCGATGAGAAACTTCCCATGGCTCGTTACTCCGGTTATATCGGACTCTTCAATTTGCTTCCTCTTGAAGGCCGCTATGAGGAAATAAAAAAGATTTTCTTTCCCTTGGTCGAGCAGTCGCGGAGCGTAGGAGCGGGCGAGGCCGAATGGAACGGCCGCTTAGCCATTGCTTATTCGTCATGGCAATCCGGCCGGCCGGACGTTGCCGTCGACGAATGCCAAAAAGCTTACGGCGTCAACGGCGGTCGCCAGGATTCAGACTATAAAAGACAGACCCTGCACTTGAAGGGATTCGCTCAATTAGCGATGAAGCAGGCCGCCGAGGCGGAAAAGACGGCCGGAGAGCTCAAGGCGCTCATCGAAAAGGGATTGAACAAGAAAGCGATCCGGCTCTACGATCACCTCATGGGCGCGGTCGAGCTGGCGCGGAACAATACGGCCAAGGCGCTGGAGTATCTCGAGCAGGCCGTGCGCTCGTTGTCCTACGGGCCATATGAAAAGGAGGCCTGGTTCCTCGAGACGCTGGCGAGCGCCTACCTCCGGGCGGGCGATTTGGCAAAGGCGCGGACAGAGTACGAAAAAATCACGGTTTTAACGTCCGGACGGTTGAGCTACGGCGATTACTACGCCAGGAGTTTTTACGCGCTCGGCCAGATCTTTGAGAAACTGGGAGATAAAGCCAAAGCCCTCGAAAATTTCCGAAAATTTCTCGGCCTTTGGAAAAATGCCGACCGTGGCTTGCCCGAGGTTGAAGACGCCGGGAAAAGGCTGGCAGCGCTGAAAGGGCCTGAAATCCCCTAGATATCTTCTCCAGTTCGTTGCTTTGGGAACTATACGGGAACGCGGATATCCGAAATATTAGCATGTGGGCCGCGTCGTTCCGGAATGGGGCAATGCCGAATCTCAACGCTGTGATCAGGTTCGGGCGCAGTGAGCGGTGGAGTGCCAGAGAGGATCAGAACCCTAATTATCGAGATTCATTTTCTTGAGCAAGGCTTGGAACCTTGGCTCCGCGCGCAAAGGGTCGAGGATCGGCCAGACCTTGAGCCAGGCCATCCAAGACTCCTTCTCTTCAAAGGCTTTTTCAAGATTCTCCAATGCCTTGTCCGTCTCGCCGAGTCCCATCCACACGAAGGCCTTGAAAAGAGGCCCGACATACCGTTCTTTCGACATCCCGTTCAACCGCTCAAGGATTTTCGAAGCCTCTTCCTTCAGGCCCGCCGAGCCATAGACAAAGCCCAAAAGGGACAGTGCAACGACGGATTCCGACGTGAGCTCGACGAATTTTTGGCCCGCGGCGATCGCTTCGGCCGGCATATTTCTGGCCATGAAATTCCCCGCCAGGACCATATAAGAGAGCGAAAACTCCGGATCCGAGACCGCCACCTTGCCGAGCTCTTCGATCGATTCGTCGAAACGCCGCGCATAATAGAGAGCCCAGCCCACATGCGTGGGAGGGGCGGGCTCGAGAGGCTCTAACTCCTTGCCCCTTTTCATTTCCCGGACGGCCTCGTCAAAACGCCCCGTGCACGCCAAGAGATTTCCAAACCACAAATGCGCTTCGGGATAATCCGGTTTCATTTGAATGGCCTTCAAGAAATGGCGCTCCGCTGCCGGCCAATCCCGGTCATACCACATCGCGATCCAGCCCAGGGAGGCGTAAACCTCGGCGATCTCGGGATCGATCTCCAAAGCTCTGTTCGCCGCCGCCCTGGCCCGCGCATAGGCCGGGTGGGGCGGCATGTAACCATAAACGCCGAGGATTCCAAACGCGTCGGCGATTCCCACGTAGGGCAGGGCATAGCCGGGGTCCTTTTCCGCGGCCATCTGAAAAAACTGAAGGCTTTTTTGGAGGCCCTTCTCGTAGCGTCGTCTCCAGAAATGGAGCCCCTTCAGATAAAATTCGTAGGCCTCGGGATCTTCCGTGGCCCGCTTGAGGATTTTCTCCTTCTCGTCTTTCAGGAGCTTGATCTTCAGCTGATCGGCGATGGCCAGGGAGATCTCTTCTTGAATGTCGAAAATATCCTTCATCTCCCGGTCGAATTGGCCGGACCAGAGATGGTAGCCGTTCTCGACGTTGATGAGCTGGGCGGTGATGCGCAACCGCTGTCCGGATTTGCGGACGCTCCCTTCCAGAACCGCGCCCGCGTTCAACTTCTCTCCGACCTCGCGGACGTCGATCTCGCGTCCCTTGAAGGCGAAGGCGGACGTCCGGGCCACGACCCTCAGCTCCCGGACATGGGTCAGGGCGTTGATGAGCTCCTCGCTCAGGCCGTCGCAGAAGTACTCGTTCTCCTTGTCGGCGCTCATGTTCGTGAAGGGCAGCACCGCCAGCGATCGGATGCGCGGGGACGCCGCGACGCCGGGAATGGCTACTCGTCCGGACTCGCGCTCGCGCTTCAGCCGCGTCAGGTCAACAGCCATATCCCTGGCCGAATGGTAGCGGACCTCACGGTCCTTCTCGAGTGCCTTGTTGATGATTCGTTCCAGTTCGGCAGGCACATCCGGATTCAGGCGCACGGGAGAGGTCGGCGCCTGGTGCAGGATGCTGTCGAAAACCGCCACCGACGTGTCCCCCCGGAAGGGCAGGCCGCCCGTCACCATCTCATACAGCAAAATCCCCAGAGAGAACAGATCCGTCCGCGCATCCAGTTCTTTCCCCAGCGCCTGTTCCGGCGACATGTACGCCACCGTCCCGGCGGCCGTGCCGGGGCTGGTCAGCGGTTCGGAGATTGTAAGGGTCTCGGCGGCGGCATGTCGTTCCGGCGCCAACTTGGCCAAGCCGAAATCGAGGATCTTGGCCTGCCCCCGCCGGGTGACGAAGATGTTGGCCGGCTTGATGTCGCGGTGGATGATCCCTCTGGCGTGGGCGGCCTCGAGTCCGTCAGCCACCTCGAGCCCTATCTGGAGGATCTCGTCCAGCTCCATGCGCTTCCCGAGGATGCGCTGTTTCAGCGTCTGGCCCTCGAGCAGCTCCATCGCAATGAAGTGCTGCCCCTCGTGCTCGTCGATGTCATGGATGGTGCAGATGTGCGGGTGATTCAAGGCCGAGGCCGCCTGGGCCTCCCGCTCGAACCGCTCCAGCGCATGACGGTCCCGGGACGGCGCTTCGGGCAGGAACTTCAAGGCAACCGGGCGCTTGAGCTTGGTGTCTTCCGCCTTATAGACGACACCCATTCCGCCCCGGCCGATCTCCTCGAAAATCTTGTATTTGCCGGCGACGAGACTTCCCCTAACGAGGCCCGCGACCGGAGTCTGAAGGCTCCGGATGGAAGATGGGGTATCCTGGCCGCTGCCGCTTAGCGGCGATGCGCACGAGTTGCAGAATTTGGAGTTGTCCGCATTTTCTGAATGACAGCGTGGGCAGGCAATGAGCATTTCGTCCCCCTGGCGGCCCCAATATACTATCTACAAAAGCGGAGAGTCAATAAATTCTAAAACTGCTAGATATGGCGTTTCAGCAAAGGCTTTTAAAGTGACGCCTTTGCCGATCAGCAGCTCAGCCGCATTTTATTGGCTAGGGTGCCTTTTTAGCCGGGAGGCGGTTTGCAATGATTCGTCCGTCATTCACCACCAGCACGACGTTTTTCACCGCATTGATGTCTTCCAGGGGATTGCCTTTCAATACAACCAGATCCGCTTCCCACCCCGGCCGGATCGATCCTGTCCGCTTTGAGATCCCCAAGGCTTCGGCGCACCTCGAAGTGGCTGCCTGGATGGCTTCCATCGGCGTCATTCCGATCCCCGCAAGTTCCGTAATCTCCCCGCCGATGCTGTCGCCGCCGTCCGTTCCGGCAAGGACTCTGAGGCCCATCTTGTGCGCGCGCCGAGCGCTGTCGCGCACGCTTACGGCCATTTCTTTGTTTCGGGCGGCCATGGCTTCGCCACCTTCCTCAGCATAGGAGCGCATGCGCAACACCCGACAGAACAGGCTTGCCGGAGGAGCGAGCGTGGCGGCCAGTAAAGATAACGGATTTTCAGTTTGATCGGGCGGCGGGAAAGCGGAGATCGTCGGCACCAAAAAAACATTCCCTTTTTTCATGAGCTCCAGCGTCGCGTCCGTCAAATAAACTCCGTGCTCAACCGAACTCACGCCCGCGCGAACGGCGGCCGCCACTCCATCATCCCCATAGGCATGCACCGCCACGGGAACGCCGGCGTTGCGCGCTTCCGCGACCGCGGCCGCCAGCTGTTCGTTCGAAAGGGCCCGGCCGCGCGGATCCACGTTTAGAAAATGGGCGCGGTTGGTCGCAAAAACCTTAATCAGGTCGACGTGACGATCGAGGTTGGCTCGGACGAGTCGCTGCGCGCCGGCCACACCGATGTCGGCGACCCCGCGCAAATCCTTGAGCTGAGGGTGGTCCAAAAAAATAGTCGCCATATCACCGGGAATCGGAAAAGTCCCGATGTTCGGCAAGACCGGATACCCCGCCGCGAGAATGTCGGGAATGTCGAATTCCCCGCGTCGGTGCCGCTCGCGAAGCTCGACATCGACGTAGCGAACCGTAAACATGCTTCGGCCGGTCGTCATTCCAGTGTCGGCCAGCACGCTTCGAGCGAATTCGATGGTGAAGGGATGGATGTGGGCATCGATGAAGCCCGGTAGCAGCCACAGGCCGCTGAGATTGAAGCGCTTAGCATCGGCCGGCAAAGAGATTCCCGCGGCCGACACGACCTTGATTTTGCCCTCCGCCACGATGACCGTCGCGTCCCGTTGCGGTGCGCTGGATATTCCGTCAATCATATTCGCATGCTCAAACGCCAAAACGGGCGGCTTAGGAGGGGTCGGCGTTGTTTGGGTTTCTTTGCTTGACCCGATTAAGGAAAAGACGACAAGAAGGATAAAGACAAGGCGCTTCATGATCCGCCCAGGTCTTTGTGGCGGGCCTCGTTTTCGCGGATGGCTTTGTCGATCCCATCGATTTCGGCGTAGATGGAGGCCAGGGCGGGATCGTTAACCCTCTTTTCGTTCAACGTCTTTCCCAGGGCGGCCCAATGTGGTTGCTTTTTCCTATCGATCTCGTCGATCTCGGCTTTCAGGCTGGATTTCCTCTTTTCCATCTCCGCCACGTGGGCTTCGGACGTCCGTATTTTTTCGCTTAGCTCGTCGCCCAATCCCTTTATGGCCTTATCATAACCGTCGATGATGGCCTGGACTTTGGCCGCCGCCTCCATGATCGAGGCTTTTTCCGCCGTCCGTATCTCCGAGTCGGCGCCGGTCACGATTTTTTCGGCATCGTCGAGGGCGAGCGCTACTTCTTTGAGCCTGGCTTGCCGGGCGGACAACTCATCGCGGTGGGGCTGCGCCGCTTCGACCTGCTTGTCGATCCTGGCTTTTTGGGACTTGGAAAACTCGGCCTGAAGCTGCTTCGTTTCGGCGGCTTCGGCCTCGATCTTCGCGATTTCGTCTTTTTTCGCTTGGATCGTTTCGTGCAACACACTGAGTTCCCTGACCGCTTCGGCCGATGCCTCGGGTCTGTGGCCCGCCGTCCAGGCCGCCTGCCCCAACCGCTTCAAGGCTTCGTCCAGGGTCCGCTGCCCCTTCTTGATCTTTCCCCGCAGGCGCGCCCGGATCCATTTCTTCTTGAGATTATTCAATCCGGCGGCAACCTTATCTCGGAGGGCTTTGTCGCGGATGAGGAGACCGGCGATAAGCGCCGCCACCACAAGAAGAAGAACCCAGAACAACCAGGAGGGAAGACTGACCTTGTTCGAGTCGGGGACCGCCCTGAATGATGAAGCAAAAAGGGATAGAAATAGCATGGTATCCTCCTTCTTTCGGCTAAGTATTCCATGCTTTAGCCCGGCTGTCAAAAGACCGTTATTTGAACGGGAAGAACTCCGGTTTCGAAACGTCTAAAGGAAAAGGAGATTCTATGACCAAAAATCGAAACATCGGACTCGCGCTGATTTTGGCTCTCGGCCTCGTCGGATTCGGCCTGGCGGCCCCGCAGACGGGCGGCTATCACCTGTTGAAGAAAATGGTGATCGGCGGCGAAGGCGGCTGGGACTACCTGGCCCTCGAAGCCGGCTCGCGCCTTCTCTACGTGTCCCACGGCAACGCTTTCGAGATCGTCAATGTCGACACCGGCGCCAAGCTCGATCCCATCCCCAATCTGAAGGGCGTCCACGGCGTGGCCTTCGCCCCGGACCGCGGCCGCGGCTACATCTCGAACGGCCGCGGCAACAGCGTCACGGTATTCGACCTCAAAACCAGGGCCGTGATCGAGGAAGTTTCGGTCACGCCCGGCCAGAACCCCGACTCCATCATGTACGACGCCGTTTCCGGCCGCGTTTTCACGTTCAACGGCCGGACAGCCAACGCCACGGCCATCGACGCCGCCACGGACAAGGTCGTCGGGACCGTCGACATCGGCGGCAAGCCCGAATTCGCCGTCACGGACGGCAAAGGCATCGTCTTCGTCAATAACGAGGACAAGAGCGAAATCGTGTCTTTCGACGCCAAGACGCTCGAAGTTAAGAAGCGCTGGTCGATCGCCCCCGGCGAAGGCCCCAGCGGGCTGGCCATCGATCTCAAGAACAAGCGGCTGTTCAGCGTCTGCGATAAGGTCCTCGTCGTCTCCGACTTCGAGGCCGGCAAGGTCGTGACGACGGTCGAAATCGGCCCCGGCCCCGATGCGGTCCGCTACGACCCCGGCACGGGACTGGTGTTCGCGTCCTGCGGCGGAAACGGCACGCTCTCAGTGATACGACAGGAATCGGCCGACAAGTACAGCCTCCTCGAGACCGTGCCGACGGCCCGCGGCGGCAGGACGATGGAGCTCGATCTTAAGACCCACAACGTGTTCGTGGTCGTCGCCGAATACGGCCCGGCTCCCGCCCCGACGAAGGAACAGCCGAAACCGCGGCCGACCGTGGTCCCCAATTCCTTCCAGGTGCTCGTCCTCGGCAAGTAATTTTAGCTCGTTCACGCCGGAGAGACGGAGAAATCCGTCCTCCGGCTTTTTCCCCATATGATTTGAAGAACTCGATCAGCTCTTCGTCGATTCGACGTCCCCGCGTTCGAATTCCAAGAGGAGATCGCGGATTTTGGTGACGGGAAAGCCCACCACATTGTCGTAATCGCCCTCGAGCTTCTCGACAAGGGCGTCGCCCGATTCCTGAATGGCGTAAGCGCCCGCCTTGTCGAGGTAATCCGCGGTATCCAGGTAGCGTTCGATGGCTTCCGGTTCGAGCGCCTTGAACGTGACCCAGCTGGTCTCATGGCCGTGAAGGAGCCGGCCCGCGCTTTTACGGTAGATCGCCAAGCCGGTGACGACGCGGTGACGCTTTCCCGAAAGCTTCGTCAGCATCTCTCGCGCCTCATCTCTGTCCGCGGGCTTGCCGAAGATCTCGTTTTCGAGGCAGACCAGCGTATCGGCGGCGATGATCAGGGCGCGGGGATGGTCGCCTCCCACGGCTTCCGCTTTCGCAATCGCGGCCCGGACCGCGTAGCCGACTGGATTCCGTTCCCGCAAGGGCTCTTCGTCGATGCCGCTCGGGACGACACGAAAGTCCTCTACGATGCGTTTGAGCAGCTCGCGCCGTCGAGGCGACGCGGAGGCGAGGATGACGCCGGGCGATTCGTCGACCCGCGGAATACCTCTCGTCGTCGATCCCTCCGTCCCGCTTAAAAAATTTATATCCGGGGGGGGGCCATAGTGCCTGCTCATGACCGCCCGCCAATCCGTCTCGCTCTTGATGCCGACAAAGGCCATCCGGACCTTGGCCGGATGGGGATGGAGGCGGGCATAGTGAATCCCGAAGTTGCGCATGATCCGGATGGCCCGCCGCAGGCCGTAGATCGCGCGGGCCGATTCGAAATGCCGGAGGATGAGCTCGCGTTGGTCCTCGAGCGCCGGTTGGAACGGAGGGCGGCCGGCGGCCAGGTCGCGCGCCTGGCGGAAGATCCAGGGGTTGCCGATCGCGCCCCGCGCCGCGAGCGCGCCGTCGACGCCCGTCTCGCGGATCAGCCGAAGAGCGTCGGCCGCGGTCAGAGCATCGCCGGACCCGAGGATGGTCCGGTCTGGGAACGCGGCCTTCACGCTCGCTAAAAAACCCCAGTCCGCCCGGCCGCGGTATTTCTGGTCGACGCTCCGGGCGTGCACGGCGACGGCCGCGACACCGAGGTCGAAAGCCCCGCGGGCGATCTCCCAGAAGGCCGCATGCTCGGCGTCGGTCTCGAGAAAAGCCCGCCGGAGCTTGAGGGTCACCGGCTTTTCCGGCACAGCCTCCCGGACGAGCCGGACGGTTTCCAGAGCGACGTCCGGGCGGCTCATCATGAACCCGCCCCGCTTCTTGGAAACCACCTTCCGCACGGGGCAGGCGAAATTCAGATCGATGACGTCGAAGCCCATCTCGGCGAGGATGAGAGCGGCCCGGGCCATGGTGGCCGGATCGAAGCCCATGATCTGGCCGGCCAGGGGATGGTCGGCGGGATCGAGCTTGATCAGCTTCCGCCGCAGCTTCCCATCGAGGAGCATCTGCCGGTCGAGCATGGCCTCGGTCGCGCAGTAGGGGGCGCCCGTGGAGCGGCAGATCAGGCGATAGCTCAGGTCGCTGTAGCCGGCCAAGGCGGCGAGGACGACAGGAAAATCCAATTCGAGCGGCCCGATCCGGAGCGGCTTGAGGGGCGGATCGCCGTCCTCCCGCGGCCGCTTCGGAACATTCTCGGGCATCGTCGGGAGTTCTCAGCGCGACGTGATCAGGTTCCTCGCCCGCAGCTCTTCGAGCCCCTTTTTCCAGTCCCCGGCCGCGCCCCAGATGTAGTAGGAGAAATAGCGAACGGTCTTTTGGAAGATCGGCACCCACGGCTGGAATTCCGCGTAGTAGTGGTTGGATTCCTGGTTGACCGGGTGGTTCATCCACATGTGGAGGAATTCGGGTTCGCTCACCGGGTAGGCGCCCACGAACGAGACATCCTCTTTGGTATCGTAGCCCGCGTTCCAGCCTTCCTTAAGGGAGAGGACTCTCCCATAGTACTCTTCCGGACGCATGTGGAACTCCTGAACCCCTTCGGTCGTCGGAACGAAGAAGGCGTCCTCGGGGCCGTGGACCTTGCCGAGCTCCAGGATGGGCTGGGGTCCGAGCATATTGAGCTCGGGATTGCGGAACGTGAGGGCGAACCGGACCTCGAGCAGCGGAGAATCCCCGTACAGAGTGAAGATCTTCTCGATGGTGTTTCCATAGTAATCGGCCTGCATGCGGACCTGGACGAAGGACCCGCTCTGTCGCACGACTTCGGCGTTATAGACTTTGTGCGTCTCGATGCTGGCCTGGCCGAGGAAGTCCTCGAATCCGCCGTAGGGATAAAATCCCCGCTCCCGGAAGGGCTTCCGGTCGGTCGAGGCCTCCTTCTCCGGCCATAGCTTGAAAAAGATGTTGTCGTTCCGCTCTTTGACGAAATATTCGATGACCCGGGCGCCGATGGCAAGGAGCGTCACCCGGACCTTGCCGTTCTCGAGGCGGTATTCCATGAGGCCGTCCTTGTTCAGATCAACCTCGGTGAGCGTCGCCTGGCCCGCGGCCGCCTCGACCCCGAGCTGGCTCCAGGCTTCGGCGCCCAGCGCCCGGACCCGGACCCGATAACTGCCGGCGGACAAAGCCAGCTTGAAAGACAGGGCCGCGAATTCAGCCGGCGAAATCATGCTTCCCCGGACTTCCTCGAGCAGCGGCGGCCCGCTCTCCGCGCCCGGCCGGAAGACCGCGATCTCGATCGAGACTTTTGAAGCTTCCGAAACATTGTAGATCGAAACCGGATAGACGACTTCGGGGGCTTGGCCGTAAAGGAGCGGATGGACGGAGATCGCCCTGGGCAGGTCGGCGATGGCCAGCGTCCGCTTGGCCCCGCCCTTCCATTCGAAGCGGACCTGGATGGGATTGACCTGTCCGGCGGCCGCAGTCGTCGTTTTGACTTTCAGCGACTTGAACAGCGGCGATCCCGGATCCAGGGTGATTTTTGTTTTCGCTTCGCCTTCGAGGGAGAGCTCGGGCCCCGTTTGAAGGACGAGCGTTCCCGGAAGAGGGGCGGAGCCCCGGTTCGTGATCCGGATATCAAGACGGTTTCGCGAGGCGAACTCGGCCGAAATCTGAATCTGATCGCCGAACCGGCGTTCGAGATAGGATCTGTCAAGGAGGAGCATCTGAAGAGCATTTCGGAGTTGCGCTGGACCGAGCATCTTTCCCAGCGGTAGGACCCCTACGGCGCGGCGGGCGAGGATAGCCCGGTACATCGCTTCGCGGGTGAATGGGGTCCCTTTGTCGGTAAACAGAACCATGCACGGCAGCGCCTCCTCGCGGACCATCCCGGTCTCCAGGATGAATGGGGCATTCTCGGCGTCGATCTGCTTCTTGTTGCCTTCGACCGCAATGACGCCGTCGTACTTGAAGGGATCGCATCCGGCGGCGAAGACCGGCCGGAAGATGAAGCCGCTTCGGTCCTTGACGAATTTGATCCAGTCCTTTTCGAGGGGAGTATCCTGGATCTTGAACCCGTCCCAGTTCGAGAGGCCGAAACCGAGCGTTCCGAGGCTCTTGGACGACTTGGCCGACCCCACGTCGGCCACGATCCCGAGACCGGCTTTCTTCAGCCAATCGGGAAGCTGTTTCTGGAGCATGTAGTCCATATAGCCGTTAAAGGTGAACCAATCGTTGCCCTGAGCGAGGCCATTGGCGATGACCTCGAGAGGGTGTCCGGGAAAGCAGGTCACGCTGTGGAGAAGCGTGCCGGTGGCGAACCAGCCCCGGTGGAAATCGTATTTCTTGACCGTTTCTTCGACGCCCTTGATCAGGTCTTTTGCTCTGACCAGATTCCGGGGATCGTCCGATAGAACGGCGAACAGGCGGCGCCCGCCGGATTCCAGGAAAAAAGCATGCACGGGCCGGAAACCGGCCGCGTTGAATTGATGGCTCTTCAAGGCGGAAAGGCCGGGGAATCCCAGCCCGAGGGCCGCGGCGAGACGGCTGCCCGTCTCATTCGTAAGGCCGGCGTAAACGAGGACGTTTTCGTTCGAAGCAGCCAGGCTCCGGGAGAGGGACTCCATCGTCGGGGCATTCAAGTCCTGATAAGGAGCGGCGAGGAGGCCGTCGAGGAAGCCTTCTTCCATCCACAGGCCCGGAATCCCAAGCTCCTCGGCGATGTCGACTTTGTTCTGGAGAATCGTGGCGTTGACATCGGGCAGGCTCATCTGGAACAGGTTGCCATACTGGACGCCGTTCCAGAAGATGCTATGCCAGTATTTGGTGTACCCGGCGAACCGGCCCGGGGTTACGATCGGAGGAGGAGTGATTCCGGGCGAACCCGTGAATCTAAAATCCTCGAGCCTGGCCGGGCCGGACTGGGCCGGCGCGAGGAGCGGTACCGCAAACAGGGCGACAGCCAAGCCGAGGCCGAGCCTCCCAACGATCGTCATCTTCCGCATGGGCTTTCTCCTTTCCGAACCGGAGTTTCCGATGCTATTATACCGATATCTTCGACAAATGTGAGAGGCCATGAATAAATCGGGTGCACAATCATTCCCATTATCCCCGTATGATTCCGGGCTCGGCTTGACAGGTACGGCGACTCCATGTAATTTGAATTGTTTCATACCGAAATACGGGAAAGAATGACTATGGATGATTTTATCTTTAAACCGTTCGATGAAATGACCCCCGAGGACTACGCCCGCGTCGGGTTCAAGTCCGGCCTCGAGATCCATCAGCAGCTCTATACCGCGAAGAAGCTTTTCTGCCGATGCCCGGCCGGACGCTACAGCCCGAAATACGACGCCGAAATCCTCCGCCACATGCGCCCGACGCTCTCCGAGCTCGGCGAGTACGACGGCACGGCGCTGATGGAATTCAAGACCAAGAAAGAGATCATCTACCGGATCAATCGGGAGACGGTTTGCACCTACGAGATGGACGATACGCCCCCGTTCATGATCAATGAGGACGCCCTCGATATCGCCCTCGGAATCGGCCTGCTGTACGACTGCATCATGGTCGACGAGCTTCATATCGCCCGCAAACAATATCTGGACGGGAGCATCCCGACCGGATTTCAGCGGACGACCATCGTCGGCGTCGAAGGAAAGGTCCCCTACAAGGACAGGTCCATCCGCATTATTCAGCTCGGCCTGGAAGAGGACGCCTGCCGGGAGGTGAGCGATGTCGGCCACCGCCGGATCTACCGCACCGACAGGCTGGGCATGCCCCTCATCGAGACCGTCACCGGCCCCGATATGAGGACGCCCCAGGAAGTGGCGGAGGTCGCCCAGATTCTCCGGCGCATCGTGCGCAGCACGGGCGGCGTGCGGACGGGGCTCGGCGCCGGCCGTGAAGATGTGAACGTCTCCGTCACCGGAGGAACGAGGGTCGAGATCAAGGGCGTGCCGCGCATTCCCCGAATTCCGCTCCTGACCTACAACGAAGCCATGCGTCAATGGAACCTCCTTCGCCTCCGCAATGAGCTCGCCCGCCGCGGGGTCACGCCCTCGACCTTCTCCTCCAGTTCCGAGGAGATCACGAAGCATCTGAAAAAAACACGATACCTGCCCCTGGAGACCGCCCTGGCGAACGGGATGTCGGTCTACGCCGTGCGGTTGAACGGCTTCCGGGACCTCCTCCGATGGCAGACGCAGACCGACACGTACTTCAACCAGGAGATCTCGGACCGCGTCCGGGTCATCGCCTGCCTCACGACCCTTCCGAACATCATCCACTCCGACAGCCCCGGCGAGTCGTTGACGAGCGCCGAATGGGGCATCATCAAGAAGTCCCTCTGCGCCCGGGACGACGACACCGTGGTCATCGTCTGGGGACCGGAGGCCGACGCCCGGCTCGGCGCGCAGGAGATCGCGGCGCGGGCCAAGGAAGCGACCGTCGGCATTCCGTCCGAGACACGGCAGGCGTTGAAGGACGGGACGAACGGCTTCGAGCGCATCCTGCCCGGTCCGGACCGGATGTATCCCGACACCGATCTTCCCCCGAAGCGCATCCCGGCCGAGCGGCTCGAGGCGATCCGGGCGAAGCTCCCCCCGCATCTTGTCGCCCGCGAGCGCTGGTATGCGGAAATCGGTGTTCCCCGCGACCTGGTCCCGGTCCTATCCCTGTCGAAGTTCGGGGACCTGTTCGAGACCGCGGTCAAAGCTTGGGGCCTGTCTCCGAAGCTCGCGGCGCTCGTCCTGGCCCAATATCCGAAACGGTTAAAAAGAAAGGGGCTGCCTTGGCGGAATCTCGATGAGGCCTCGCTCTCCGCATCGCTCGAAGCCGTGCGAAGCGGCCTCCTGCGCAAGGAGGGGATTCTGCCGCTCCTTGCGCGCGTCCTGACGGAACGCAGGACCGTGGCTGAAATCCTCTCCGCCGGCGCCCCCAAGGGCGATGTGGCCCGCGAGATCGATGAAATCGTGGCGGGCATGGCCGGACGTCCCTTTTCGACACCCGGCGGCGCGGCCCGCCGGACCATGGGCCTGCTTATGACCAAGTGGCGGGGCTATATCGACGCCGCCGAAGCCGCCCGGCGCGCGGAGGCGCGGCTCGCGGAGAGTCAGGTGAGGCCATGACCGACGCCAATCTCTACAAAGGCTACAGGGGGCGGGCCCTCGAGGTCCTCCAGCATTTCCAGGCGGCGGTCTGGAGCGACCTCAAAATTACGACGACCCGGGGCCAGTACTCGGGCATCATCCTGCCGCGATCGGAGACGGCCGACCATCTCCATATCGTCCTCAAGCTCCATTCAGGCTACAACATCGGCATCCTGGCCGACGCCGTGACGGCCGTCGAGATCTTCGGACGCAAAGAAGCCCATTACAAGATCCCCGAGAAGGAATTCCCCTACGATCCGAAGAAGCCGAACGTCAAGCTACTGGGCACGGGCGGCACGATCGCCAGCCGCCTCGACTACCGCACCGGGGCGGTCATCCCGGCCTTCTCGCCCGGCGAGCTGTACGGCTCGGTGCCGGAGCTGGCCGACATCTGCAACCTCGAGACGGAAAAGCTCTTCGGCGTCTTCAGCGAAAACATGGGGCCCGAGCAGTACATCGGCACCGCCCAGGCCATCGGCCGCGAGATCGCCAAGGGGGTGCAGGGGATCGTCATCGGCCACGGCACGGACACGATGCACCACACGGCCGCGATTCTGTCGTTCATGATCCAGGACTCGCCGGTCCCGATCGTCATGGTCGGCTCCCAGCGATCGAGCGACCGTCCGTCGTCCGACGCGGCCCTCAACCTCATGCACAGCGTCAAGACGGCGGCCGAGAGCGACATCGCCGAGGTCATGGTCTGCATGTTCGGCCCGACGTCCGACCTCTACGGCCTCCTCCATCGCGGGACGCGCGTCCGGAAGATGCATTCGAGCTACCGGTCGACCTTCCGGACGATCGGCGACATACCGATCGCCATGGTCAGCCGGGAAAAGATCACGCCCCTCCGGCAGGATTACAAGCGCCGCCGGACCGACCGGAATGTCATCATCAACACCGCCTTCGAGGAGAAAGTCAGCATCGTCTATTATTACCCCAACATGAAGCCGGACATCATCGATTCGCTGATCGACAACGGCTATCGGGGCATCATCATCGCCGGGACCGGGCTCGGCCATGTCAACAAGCCGCTCTATCCCGCCCTCAAGCGGGCCCAGGACAAGAACATCGCGGTCTATATGACCGTCCAGACGCTCTGGGGCTATGTCCAGATGTACGTTTACGACACGGGCCGGGACATGATGGAGCTGGGCGTCGTGCCCGCGGCGAACATGCTGCCCGAAGTGGGCTATGTGAAGCTCGCCTGGGCGCTCGGTCAGACGACCGACCTCGAGGAGGTCAAGCGGATCATGCTGACGCCCATCGCCGGCGAAATCACCGAGCGCGAGCCATCGAACGGCTACCTCATCTTTCAGGGCGGAATTCCGGAGGTCGAGGAGTTCATCTCCAGATACCGGAAATAAAGGCCGCCGGCCTCCGCGGGGAGGAAAGGGGATCCGCCGTTTCCGGCCAAGCCCGGGCGCGGCCCCTACCTGATCGCCACGCCCATCGTGTCCCGATGCATGTCGATCAGCGTCCTCATATAGGGCCCGATGGCATCGGCGTCCTTGAAGCCGGCCTGGCGGGCCGCCAGCGCTCGCTTTTCTTTGGAGACATCCCCGCTGTCGGCCCAGTGCATCAGGTTCCGGTAGCATCCGAGGGAGAACATGTCCCAGGCGGCCCCTTGATCGCGAACGAAGACCAGGGTTGACGGACGCCCCACGCCCACCTGGTAGGCGTTCTCCATCTCCCGTTCCTTGTACAATTCTGCCTGCTTCCCGGGTTGGGCGATGAAGATCTCGATATGGAAATAGGCCATGCCTGCGGAGGCTTTCCTCAAGTCTTCGAGCGGCGGCCCCATCACGAAAACATCCTCCCGCCATGACGAGCAGGCGTCGAGGCCGGCCCGGTAGTCTTTTTCGGAAAGGGGAGAGGCCGCGGCGGCTTTCTCCCGCCGGGACAGTTTGTCCTTCGAATAATATTCGATGTAGCTTCCCATCGGGGAGAGCAGCATGATGTCCCATTGGTCGCCCTGCGTATGGCGCCACCAAAGAGGACGCTCGTCTCCGGCCGCGTCCAGGACCGCCATCCGGCCCTTCATGAGCGAGATCAGGTCCAGGAGCTTGCCGGGGGCGGCCCTGACGAACGTCGCTTTATACAGATAGTCGGGTTCGGCAGGGCGGGGCGCCGCTCCGGCCGAGGCGGCCGATAAAAAAGCGGATGTACCGAAGAGCGCGAGCAGACACCCGAGAGACTGAATCAACGAACGGTTTTTCATGCATCCTCCTTGATTTCAAGGGTCGGCCCTATCCGGGTCCCTATCATATTCAAGTTGCGGCCCGTCTCCAAGCGCAAAAACCTTGGGCCCCTCTCCGTAGAAATTCCATTGATATTTCTTCGGTTTCCCTCTACAATTTTTCCGTCGCGCCTGAAGCGTCCGATTCGGGAAGGGAGGTCCTCATGAGAACGAAGCTCCGTGAAGGGGAACGGCTGATATTCCAGACCCGGGCCCACTGGATCACGGTCGTCAAGCCGGCGATCGTCTTCCTCCTCGCCTTGGTCTTGTTCCTGCTCTCGTATGTGCTTATTAAAGATGCGAAAACCGCCAGGATCGCCCATTGGGCCTGCGGCATCCTCCTGATCGCGGCCGCCGGATACTTCGGCTATTTTGAATGGTTCCGGCGTTGCGATCTCTGGGCCGTGACCAATCTCCGGGTCGTCGACGAGATGGGGATCTTCAAGCGCTACTCCAAGGAAAGCCCGCTCGACAAGATCAACAACCTGTCCTACGACCAGTCCCTGCTCGGGCGGATGATGGGATACGGGGACGTCGAGATCCAGACTGCGGCCGAGGACGGAGCGACGATTTATCGGAAAGTCGCGAAGCCCAAGCAGCTCAAGGAGACGATCGCCCATTACCGCGACGAATATGCGACCGAGCTGCAGACCCTCCATGCCGGGCTGGCCGGTCCGGCGGCGCCTCCCGTCGCGGAAGAGGCGCTGCGCGACTGCCCGTTCTGCGCCGAGAAGATCAAGGCTCAAGCCAAAGTCTGCCGCTACTGCGGCCGGGACCTGCCCCCGCTTTGAGCGCAGGCTCCGTTTGAAAAAATCGCTGATCGGATGGGGAATGCTCGCCGTCTTCCTGGGCGCGCCGTCCCTGCAGGCCGGCTTGAGCCGTCCGGTCGTGAGCTACGATCTCCGCGCGCTCCTGCGGCCCGAGACCAAGACAGTCGAAGGCCGGGAAACTCTGCCCTGGCTCAAGATCGCGTTTCAGGCCGGGCAAATGGAATTCTATTTTGCGGAAACCGGGACTGTCGGCCGGATTGTCGGAGAAAGCGCTTCGCCCGCCTTATCTGAAGCCGCGCAGGGCTCGGGACGGAAGCATGAAGAGGGCCTTGATCAAATCCAGCCCGGCGTTGATGGTGATGCCCAGCAGCCGGAACGGCAGGAGAAGGAGCCAGATCAAAGGGTAGAGGAGAAGGGCCAGAAGGGCGAGGGGCCAGCAGAGAACAAGCAGGATCAGCCATAGGAGAAACCGCATTTCCGTTCACCTCTACCCGATTATACGAGCGAAGCGCCGAAAAGGTTCATGAGCAGGGAGACCGCATGACCGAGCCCCGGGAACAAATCGTCTACGAAGCCCTGGCCGCGCTGGGGATTCCCTATGTCCGCCACGAACACCCGCCCGTTTTCACCGTCGAGGAGGCCCAGATCCACTGGAAAGGGATTGAGGGGGCCCACTGCAAGAACCTGTTCCTGCGGAACAAGAAAGGCAACCATCACTACCTTCTGATCGCCGAGTTCCTCAAGCCCGTCGACCTCCGGGCGGTGGCCAAAGCGCTCCGGGACGACCGCCTGAGCTTCGGCTCCGACGAGCGGCTGGCCCGGTGTCTGGGGCTGCGCCCCGGAGAGGTTTCACCGTTCGGCCTCCTCCAGGACGTGGACCGTCAGGTCACGGTCATTCTCGATGCAGGCCTGGCATCTTCGCCCCTTGTCAATTTCCATCCCAACGTCAACACCGCCACCCTGACTATCGCCACCGCGGATCTCGAGAAGTTCCTGGCGTCGCGCGGCAACCGGGTCGTCAGGCTTCCGTTGTGAAAGAGCATCCTGGAAAAGGATTTCGATCTGGAATATTCTCGAGGGAACCGATATGATGAGAGCGGCCAATATGGAAGAGAGGGACGACCTATGGAAATGATCAATCTCCTGAAGAAGCTCATCGAGCTCAAAGGCTCGGACCTCCATTTGATGGCCGGGCTCCATCCGGCCATCCGCGTCCACGGCGAGCTCACCCCGATGACCGAATATCCCAGGTTCTCTCCGGGAGGCCTCAAGGACTTTATCTACGCCATCCTGACCGAAGACCACAAACTCGCCTTCGAGACCGACCGGGACAACCGCTACGAGCTGGATTTCGGCTACGGGGTCTCCGGGCTCGGCCGGTTCCGGATCAACATCCACAAGCAGCGCGGCTCGATTTCGGCGGCGATCCGGGCCCTGGCGGGGAGCATCCCGAAGCTCGCCGACCTTGGCCTGCCCGATTCCGTCCGGCTCTTCACCACGGCCAAGCGCGGGCTTGTCCTCGTCACCGGACCGACGGGCAGCGGCAAGACGACGACCCTGGCCGCGATCATCGACGCCATCAACGAGACCCGCCAGGACCACATCATCACGGTCGAGGATCCGATCGAATACCTCCATAACTCCAAGAAATCCTACGTCACGCAGCGCGAAGTCGGCCCGAACGGGGACACGATGTCGTTCAGGAACGCCCTCAAGTATTCCCTCCGCCAGGACCCCGACGTGATCCTGATCGGGGAATTGCGGGACCCGGAGACGGTCAGCATCGCCATCACCTCGGCCGAAACCGGCCATCTCGTCTTCGGAACGCTCCACACCTCGAGCGCCGCGCAGACCATCGACCGGATCGTCGACGTCTTCCCGCCCGAACAGCAGCCCCAAATCCGGACGCAGTTCGCCGGCAACCTGCTGGGCATTGTCTCCCAGATCCTCCTGCCTCGCGTGGACCGGCCCGGCCGCTGCCTGGCGTCCGAGCTCCTCATCGCCAATTTCGCGATCCGGAACAATATCCGGTCCTGCAAGACCGAGTCCATCTACCAGACATTGCAGACGGCCTCGGCCGAAGGCATGCAAACAATGGACCAATCCTTGGTGAAGCTCTGCAAAGAAGGCAAGATCGATTTCGAGACCGCCCGGCCGTTCGTCCACGACAAATCCACGCACGAGACATTGAGGCTTTGCCAGAAGCCCTTCGTTCCCCGGCCGACGCCGAGCCATATAGGCCAGGCGAAGCCCGCCCCCATCATACCGCCCTGGGAGAAGAAATAAATCCGCCGGGAGGTTCCGATGACCCTGAAACAGGCATTAGCCGAGGTCCGCGTCGCCGCGTTAGGCCCGAAGCCGGTTCCGGTCGAGCAGACCGTGGCCCGGGAGGCTCTGCCCTTCCTCGGACGGGGGGCCCGGGTCCGGAAAATCCCCCCGGATCGATTCAAGACGGCGGGCGCGATATTTTATATCGGGGTCGCGGATTCGGTCTGGCGCTCGCGTCTGGCCGCGATGCGCATTCGTTTGCCGAGGGAGGGCGAGTGGTTCTGCCTGCATTACGACAAAAAAGGGAACGGTTCCATTTTCCTCATCGCTTCCCAAGCATGCTTTCTCTATGCCGGATGGTCGTATCTCGTCGACGATCTCCTCGAGGAGGATGCATCCCGTCCCCGGACCTGGATCCGGCGGATGAGCTTCGCGGTCGAGAAATCGACCTTTGACCTTCTCCTGACCCAGTACGGCCGGATCGCGCGGGGCTTTGACCGGGAGGGCTACATCCGTGAATACGCCCGCCTGGGGTTCACCCACATCGAAGTCAACGCCCTGGCGACGCCGTTTCCCTATGAGCAGGGCGTGCCCCTCGAGTTCTATCCGGATTTCTACACCTATTGTCCCGCGCTTGATCAGTTCGTCGAGAGCCGGCTAAACCAGGGGACCTATCCCCGGGAGTACCTCCGGGCGAACCTCGACCGGCTCAAGGAGAACAGCCGGCTAGCCCTTAAATATGGGCTCACTCCGGGCCTCCTTTGCTTCGAGCCGCGGACTGCCCCCGAGACGCTCTTCCAGAAATACCCGACGCTCCGGGGCGCGCGAGTCGACCATCCCTTCCGGAGCTTTAAACCGCGCTACACCCTTTCGCTGGTCCATCCGACCGCGCAGGCGCATTACGCGGAGCTTATGACGAACCTGATGGGCGAGGTCCCGGCTCTCGAGTTCATGAGCATTTGGTCGAACGACAGCGGTTCGGGATTCGAGCACACAAAGTCGCTCTACGTAGGGCGGAACGGCGGAGCCTATCTTGTCAGGGAGTGGAAAAACGACGAGGAGATCGCCCGACTGGCGGCGGCCAACATCGTGAATTTCTTTCGCCTCCTCAAGGACGCCGCGGCGCGGATCAATCCCGCGTTCCGGGTCATCACCCGCCTCGAATCGTTCTATGGCGAGAGAGCTCAGCTTTGGCCCTTGCTCGCGGACGGGATCGATGTTGAAGTCAACTCCCTCCTTGTCTCGGGCTGGGAGAACAATTATCCCCATCCCACGTATCCCGATGTCCAGGTCCTGGGTTCGGGCCACCACCACGACCTCTGGGACAGGGAGAAGGCCCCGGCGTCCGAGCTCCGGAAGCGCGGAAGCCGCAGCTACTACTACCATTTCTTGAATTCGCACGGGAACCACGAGCCGCTGCTCGGAATCCCGTTCCCCTGGCTCGCCTACGAGAAGCTGCGGGCTTGCGCCCGGCTGGGCATAGGAACGCTGGCCCACATGGGCGGACTCCAACCCCCCGGGACCGTCCCATATGCGGTCAACCAGGACCTCTTCCGGGAATTCCAATTCGATGCCGGTCTGGACATCGAAACGACCCTGCTCAAGCTTGCCCGGGGCTATGCGGGGGAGCGCTGGGGAAAAAGTCTGGTCGAGATTTGGCGCCGGATCGATACGGCGATCCGCCGGTTCATGCCCATGTCCCTTTACTCGGGCTTCGGCTCGGTTTGGAACCGGCTCCTCGTCCGGCCGTTCGTCCCCGACATCGATCGGATTCCCGAGGACGAGCGGGCATACTACGAAAAAGTCATGGTCAGCCCGGTCCACAATCCCAACAAGGTGGACCTGGGCAAGGATGTCCTTTTCGAGCTCATCGGCAAGGACTATGCCCGCAAAGCCTACACCCGGATCGACGCCAAGGTATGGTCCCCGCTCGGGGCGGCGATCGAGCTCGCCGGCCGTAAAAAAGCCGAGTCCGAGCGGGCGGGCGATGAGAAGGCGTTCAAGGCGTTTCGGGATTTCCATCTCCGGGCCCTGGCCCTGCGCTGCCTCTATGAGAGCCAGCGCAATGCGGCGGTCTGGATCTATGCCGTCCACGAATACCTGGACACGCGCAGCCCCCGGACCCGGAAACGCTGCCGGATCCTTCTCGACGACATGATCGGCCGGGAAATCCGGAATGCGGAAGACATGATCCGGCTGTGGAACGGTTCCGGGATCGAGTGGATGTCGGTTTCGGACTTCGGGGAAACGCCGTTTATCCACGGGGCTAATTTCCCCGAGCTGCTGAAGAAAAAGATCGCCCTGATGAAGCGCCACCGGGGCGACCGGCCGTTCATCGACCCCGGCTACATGTTCCGGGTTGAGAACGATCCGTATCGGTGATCAGAACGTCTTCTCAGAACGTTGCTGATCTCGGGCCGAACTCACTTCAGGACGATGTCGTCCCGCCAATACCGCAGCTTCCCCCGGTCGGACGCGTCCGGGGTCCCGTCGAAGGCAAGCCCCGACTGCCAGGGTTTGGACTCGACAAGGACGCGGTCCTTGTATAGGGCTTTGGTCAGATTGACGATAGTATAGGATAGCCGCGCCCCTTCAAGCGCGGCGAACAGGAAATCGCCGTTCGATTCGAAATCGCCGAACTTGATCCGGCCGTTTTCATACGTATAGCGAGGCCGCCGGTTGTCCCGGGCCATGTCCTGGCGAAGGTCGTTCTTAGCGGCCACGAAATACGTCTTCCCCGCGCGCTCGATGCGGACACCCTGTCCGGCCGCCGGCGATTCAGCGGGCAGGAGCTTGATCTCGGCCGCGAGCTTGGCCGGGTCCGCCCCCGCTGCGTGGGGGATGAGCACGGTCACGAAACCGGCCGTCTCCCGAAGCTCGAAATGTTGTCCCGTAACTTGATGGATAGTCAGCTCATCCTGATAATGGCGTTTCTGGGGCTCGACTCCCTCGATCCGGAACGCGGTTGAGGGAAAAACGACGAGGAGCCGCTTGTCCTGGGGGAGGGCGGGACCGGCCGCACCGCTCGCGCCCGCGATCGAGTCATAGACCGTGTCGTACCAGTGGGCGCCCTGGGCGAGAACCTTCCGGGTGTGCCACAGATTGGCCAGGGTGTAGAAATCCTCTTTGAGGGCTTTGAACGCGTCGAAGACGACGAACAGGTCGGCGCCTTTCACGTAAACGATGGTCCGGTCCCAAGTGTAGCCCCAATTGTCGTCGATGAGGCGCGTCCGGCTGTAGTCGAAGTCGGGAAGGCTCAGGAAATCGACCTTCTGGGTCCGGACGCGGCGATAGGAACCGGCGTCGCGCAGGAACTCGAGGACACCCTGCCCCGGGACGGCCCCCCGGACGCTGTAGCGCCATTCGTCGGCCTTCTGGCCCATCCATATCTTTTCGGGGCGGACGCAGAGCCGGTTGTGGAAGTAGTCCTGCCGATAGCTGCCGTATGGCCCGCTGGGCATGTAGTCGCGGTAGCCGCCGTCATGGAGGAGGACCGAGCCGCCGGACATCAGCAGGGAGATGCCGTTTTCGTCGGCGTGGCCGTGGGTCATCTTTTCTTCTTCGACCGGGATCGTGTCGCGGAGGTAATCGCGGAAATTCAGCCCGCCGTCACCCTCGTCCCGGTAGTTGAGGAGAAGGTAGGTGGACGCCGGGGCCCAGCCGTCGCGGAAGACGATCTTCTTGCCCTGGACGTCCTCCATGACCTCGCGCGAGCCTGTCTGGGGTATGGCCGGTGCGACCGTATCCGAACCCCAGCGGACGCAATCGAGCATCATGTAGCCGAGGCCGACGTTCGTAGGCGTCGAGAAATCGATATATTTACGGGCGATGTTCATCGCCGCCCATTTCAGGTTCGGGTTCTTATAGAAGCGAGCCGCCGCCTCGAAAAAGACCAGAAAGTGGGGCCAATTGGCTTCCCAATGGGCGTCGCCGAAGTCGGGCACGATGCTCGCCGGACAGATGAGGTTCAGGTAGTACTGGGCGTAGGTGAACAGGACGGGGGTCTGGAAAAGGTCGTCCATCTTCTGGAGGGCGTCCGCGTATCCGAGCAGGGAATAGAGCCAGACGCCGTTGTAGATGGTTGCGTCCTCGATCTCCCACCGGCCCCAGTTGTCGTCGCCGAGGGCGTGGCGCTGCATCTCCCAGGCTGCGACGTTCTTGGCCCCGGGCAGGGCGCGCACGGCCCAGGCCAAGTTCTCAGCCCGGAGCAACCCGCGGTTCATCGCTCCCCATTCCTGGGTTCGGAGCATGTAGGCGACGCTTTCGGAGATGACCGCTTCGGCGACGGTGTTCTCCTGCGGGGCGAGCTGGCCGAGGCGGTGGAGTGTTTCGTAGGCCCGGATATAGCGCATGACCGTGAAGAAGTCGGGGAGGCCGGGCACGCCGTCCGCGTAGTCGTAGCGCGTCTTGCGGGCGGATTCCGGAAACTGGGCGCGGAAGTCGCCGTAGGTCAAGAGGACTTTCTTAGCCCGACGGGCGTATTCGGGGTTCTTTTCCTTTTCAAAGAAATGGGCGTAAATCGCGGCCATTTCGAGCAGCCCTCCCGGCGCCCGATATCCGAAGACGTTGTTGGGATCGAAGCCCTCCCGCCACTTGGCGACAATCTCGTCGTAGTGGCCCCAGGCCCAGTCCGCCGAAGCCTTGGCGTAGGCCAGGTACTCGGCCTGGCGAATAGGGACGAGCGGCGCGGAGGGTCCGGGAGTCGATGCCAGCGGGAGCGCACCGGGCGCGAGGAGGGTGGATGCGAGAAGCACGGCCAAGGCCGGGATGAGCTTATTAGACATGGGAATATCGCCTCCTGGACATGGAATGGACCTGAAAATCTATCTTATGCGAGGACCGGCGGTGATGCAACCGCCGTTCGGGGAGGATCGTCGGAATGTTCGATTCAATCCCTCCCCGTCGAACTTGGATACCGCCATCCAAGTCGTGTAAAATAGAAAGAGGTGAATCGAGCATGACCGCACCGGACGCGAAAATCCTGGCCCTGGGCACGCCCCGGCATTTCACCCGCAGCTCCGTTCTATTCTCGGAAGGAGATCAGGCGGCGGGCTTCTTCTTCATCCGGAAGGGTCAAGTTCGGATCACCAAACTGGATGAGCACGGCCGGGAGCTCGAGGTGACCCGCGTCGGTCCCGGCGATTTCCTCGGCGAGGCCGTGGCGTTCGTGGGCGGACGATACCCCTTCATCGCTCAAGCGATCGGGGAGACGGACGTCGCGTATTTCGACATCGAGGCTGTCCTTCGCCGGGTGGACCGCGATCCGAAGACGGCCCGCTTCTTCCTCGACCTCCTCGCCCGGAAATGCGTGGTGCTGAGCGCCCGGATCGAGAGCTTAGGCCTTCGCACGGTGCGGCAGCGGATCGTCCGCTATCTCCTTGAGAACGGGTCGGAAGTCGCGCCCTGCGTGATAACGCTCAAGATCCGGAAAGGGGAGCTGGCCCGCCAGCTCGGCACCGTCGGCGAGACCCTCTCCCGCAACCTTCGGCAGATGCAGGCCGAGGGGCTGATCGAGGTGAAGGGCAGGGACATCCATTTCAAAGACCCCGCCCGGCTTCGCGGGGAGCTCGCTCCCTGATCTTATGTTATTGACTTAAGTCAAAGAATTCCCACTCGTCTTGTCTTATAGTGAGTGTGCTTTTCATTTCTTCCGTTCCCGTTCGGGCAGCCCTCGCGGCGAGAGCCATTCCCAAGGGGATATATTTTTAAGGAGAACATCTCATGGCGAAACGAAAGATCATCGAAATAGAACGGGACCTCTGCGACGGCTGCGGGCTCTGCACGACCGCCTGCATGGAGGGCGCCCTCGAGATCGATGAGGAGAATAAGGCCGTTCTGGTGAAGGAAATCTTCTGCGACGGCCTCGGCGCCTGCCTCGACGTCTGCCCGACGGGGGCCTTGAAGATCGTTGAACGAGACAGCGCGGACTACGATGCCAAAGCCACGTTCCAGCACGTCATGAAGACCCGCGGCACGGATGCGGCCAAGCAGGTTCACGGCGCGGAGCCGGCCGTGCGGACGCCGGCCCCCCATTTCCACAGCGGATGCCCCGGCAGTCAGGCCCGGGAGATCGACCGCTCGGAGAAGACGGCCCCCGGAAAGACCGTCTCCGGCCGATCGGAGCTCAGCCAGTGGCCGATCCAGCTCCATCTCGTGTCGCCCTTCGCCCCCTATTTTAAGAACGCCGATCTCCTCGTGGCGGCGGATTGCACGGCCTTTTCCCTCGGGAGCTTCCACCCTGATCTCCTCAAGGGGAAGAAGCTGGTCATTGCCTGCCCAAAGCTCGATGATCCCTCGGGCTATGTGGAGAAGCTCGCCGACCTCATCAAACAGAACGATCTGAAGTCGCTGACCGTGGCCATCATGACCGTGCCCTGCTGCTCGGGGCTCTACCAGATGGTGGACGAGGCCGTCGAAGCTTCAGGGATCGAGATTTTTCCGCGGAAAATCGTCGTCGGGGTAGACGGCAAGATCTCGGGCTAGCAGCAAAAAAAGAGGCCGGAGAGCGCCTCCGCGGAAAAGCCCTCTCCGGCCCTGTTCAACCGTCCGCCCGGGGCTAGATCCCCATCAATTCGATCGGGCGTTCTTCGCCTAATCCCGTCCGGGCAGAGCCCGGACGGGATTAGGCGCGACCTGGAACTTGGTCAATTCCATGGGGCGTTTTTTGCGCCGCCGCTGACTCCTCCTATAATGCCTTCCCGAGCCCCGGAGAGGAAGATTCCGTTGAACAGGAACTTGAACGTCCCATGGGGCTGGCCGCGGAAGGTGATCTCCGGTCCGAAAAGGAAGACCTTCCCTTTGCCGACCATGGCCGTCACGGCCTGGACGCCCCTCCATAGGTATTCGTCGCCCCAGACCCAGCCGCTTCGCAAAGGATTCGTGCTTTCGAACCAGGCCGCGGCCTGGGCGCCGCGCAGAGCGGCGTCGGGCAGCATGTCGAAGACCGGGCTATTGTTGAAGAACACATCCACGACGTCGGGCATCCCGAAGGCGATGGGATTGGTGTTGTCCACCCGGACCTGAAGGATCGAGCCGGGCACATAGCATTTCTGGTTGCCGAGCGGAACTTCGCGGCCGTCGGGTGTTTTCTCCACGAGATGGTTGGCGATGGGCAGGCCGAGGTGATAGCCGAGGTTGGTCGCGCTTCCGACCGCCAGCACGGTTCCGCCCCCCTCGATAAATTTCCGGATCTGGGGGAGGGTTTTGTCGACCGACGAGCTTCCGACCATGGCCCGGTATTCGGCCGGGACAGCATCGGCATTGGCTTGGCCGCCGCCCGCCCCGCCGCGCCCGCCGCGGCCGCCCGCGCCGAAGGCCGGGATACCGCCATTGACGAAGACCAGGACGTCGAATTTCGAGTTGAGGTTGCCGGCGTCGAGGCCGGGCGCATAGACAACTTCGAACGGGAATTCGAACTGGGTGAGGATCCACTGGGCCCAGCCCGAATCCATGGAGCCGCCGTAGCTGTCCCACACACCCAGGCGGGGCTGCTTGATCTGGATGATTTCAAAGGACACCTGCCGAACATCCACTGCCTCGAAGGTCAGGCCGAGGTCCTTGACCGCGCCCGACAGAATGGGGAGGACGGCAGGCTTGTTAGGAATATAAATCGTGCCCGCCGGCCAGAGGCCTTTGGCCGTCTGGAAAGGCTTCTTCAACCAAAACACATCTTCCTTGGCCTTGAGCACTCTGTTGACGACGATGGCCGAATCGTTGACCTGGTGGCTCAGCAGGAAGCCGGCCGTGGGCCAAGCGTCGACCGCGGGCAGGGGAGCGCCCGCGAGCTTAGCAAATCCCTTGATCTCCTGGAATGGGCCGTCGAACGGCTCGAGGATCCGGTCGAACTTGATCCCCATCTGGAAAGCCACGGTCCAGCCGGCGCTGTCATAGGGAGGCCGGGGCGGGCCGCCGGGATAGGCGAAATCGTTGGGGTGGTCCTGGGGTTCGAACATGCTGATGACGTGGGCCCGGAAGGCCTGGGCGGTCTTGACCACGTAGGAGCCCGCCGCATAGGTCTTGTTGAGAACGGTGAACGGCTTGGTCGCCGCCTGGACCGCGATGCCGCTCTTGATGAGGGTATTCACGAATTTCACGGCGGTCGGGAAGTCGGCTTGGTCCGACGGAATGATATAGCCGCGCGGATCGCGCTTCAACGGGTCGCGGAGCAGGTCGTAGTATTTCAGGGGCGTGCTGCCGCCGCCCCGCATCCCGCCGCCCGCGCCGGCAGGGTCTTGGGCCGCCCCCGCCGCGGGAGCCGCGGCCGATCGGTCCTTCTCGATCTGGGCCTGGAGGGCGGCGATCTGCTGGGGCTCGAAGGTCCAGGTGTCGGTATTGCCTTTGGCAATGGCATTTCGTCCCATGACGTATCGATTAAAAAGAATCTCTTCTCGCCGCCGAGCGGCGAAGTCGAGGATGGCTTTGTCCGCCGTGATCGAGTAATCGATCGAGGAGCGCATGTGCCACTTCTGGGGCATGATAGGGTAAGGATAATCGCCCTTGGGCAGAACGCGGTCGGGGATGAAGGGGATGTCCATCGGCGTCGGGTTGCCGATCATCTCGGTCAGGATGCCGATGACGTTGTGAAAGTAGCCCGTGCTCCGCAGGCCGCCGTTCCACCATGTGGAATACGACGCGCCGGAGCGCATGATCGCCCCGGGCTTGCCTTCGGCCGCGAAGCGCTCGTGCATCGCCAATCCCAGAAGGTCCGTCCCGACGGGGACCATCGGATCGAAATAGTAATAAAATGGATCCCGGAACGGAGGGCAGAAGAGGACCGTTCCGGCCGGTCCGGTCTGGTGGTGGTTATAGAGGAACTGGGGGTGCCATTCGATGTAGAGCTGGCGGCTCACGGCTTCGGTCTCGGGCTGGGTGACCATGTAGTAGTCCCGGTTGTTGTCGTGGCCGACGTATTTCTGGTAGAGCCTTGGCAATCCGCTCATCGTCCGCTTCAGGGGATCCTTCTCCCGCATGTACCAGTTCGCGACGAGCTCCTGTCCGTCGGGATTCACGGGCACGGCCAGGAGGATGACCTCGTCCAGGATCTTGAGCGTCTCCTCATCCCGGCCGGTGAGCATCTGGTAGACGAGCTCGACAATCTGCTGCGAGCCCACGATCTCGCTCGCATGGAGCCCGCCGTCGATCCAGACGACGGCCTTCCCCTGGCTCGCGAGCTTTTTGGCCTCAGCGTCCGTTAGGCCCTGGGCCAGGGCTAGGCGGCGCGAGATCTGTTTGTACTGTTCGAGCTTGCCGAGGTTTTTAGGCGAGCTGATGAGGGCCATCAGCATCGGCCGGCCCTCGGAGCTCTTGCCGATTTCGACGAGCTTCATCCGGTCGGACTCCGCGGCCAGCTTCTTCCAATAAGCCGAGAGCTGGGTGGAGTTGATGAGCTGGTAGTCCTCACCGACGATGAATCCGAATTCCTGCTTGGGAGATGTGATCCTTCCCTGGGCCGATGCCAGGGAGGCGACGATGGACAGGGCGACAAGCAGAGCGATCAGGCGGGTGGGTTTATTCATGGATGGTTCCTCTCGTTAAAAGACTTTTTTCATGATCTCAACCATGCCCAGGGCGAAGTCCACCTTGATCAGGGGCGCCTTGGTTTTGGCCGCGATTTTGGTGAATCGGCCGTCCTTGTCGCTGTCCTTGGTGATGACCAGGAAATCGGCGAACGGGGCGACGGCGTCGATCATCCGCTCATTGTCGCTGCCCGCCGGGCCGCGCGCCGCGTCGCCGCCGGCGTGGACGCCGATGACGAAGATCTTGGCTTTTTTACAGGCATCGATGAGCTTCTTGACCCGCGCTTCCTCGGAGTCGGTCGTCAAGCCGGAGGCGCCCATGCCTTTTAAGCTCGCCCCGATGGCCAGGATGACGGTTTTGTAGGGCGTGCCCTTGGGATATTTGACGAGGTCGGTCGTGACTTCGACGTGGAAACCGGCTGCCGAGGTCTTGCCCGCGAGACCGACGCCGGCGGCGAGCATCTCCACCGTGGGGACGTCGCAATAGTCGTACTTGATGTCCGCCTCCTCGAGGACGGCGTTCACCGTGTTGGCGTCGTTGCTCTGCCCGGCCGACGTCGTCAGCACGGGGAGTCCGGACTTGGGGATGGCGGTTTGGGCGGCCGGCGAGGCGGGCAGGGCCGCGATGGCGGCGGCGGCCAGAACGGCGAGAAGGAACTTTTTCATGGGGACGACTCCTTTCGAGGGGGCGCTTGAAATTCCTTATTTATCACAAATCCGGGGGGAATCAAAGGACGGGAGACGCGCCGACTCATTCGAAATGGACGCTCTTGGGGTCAGCCTTGGCCGGATCGTGGAAGTAGCGGCCGACCCCGTTCTTGACGAGCTCGGCATAGCGCGGGACGCCGCTCAGGACAATGCCCTTCTCCGGGTTTTTCTTCGTGAACTGGCGGAGGATTTCGAGGCTGACCGAACAATGCTGCCCGACGCGCTTGTCCATGGGCCAGCCGCTTTCGTCATAGGGGACGAAGAGCTTTTTCGCCCGGGACAGGCTCAGGAGAAACGGGTCTTTTCCGTCGAGGAGAAGATCCACGGTTTTGGGGCCGGTCGGCTGATCGAGGAAAGGGATCGGCGCCTCGAGGAGGAAGGGGAGGGTGTCCGAGAAGTCGCCGATCTCCCGGTGGGACAGGCCGTGGAAGTTCGCGGGCGAGGGCTCAACGTGGTTGTCGAACCCCTCCATCGCCTTGACGTTCATCGATACGAGCGTCGCGATCTTCGAGGACTTGAGGGGCGCGACGATGCAGTTCGTCACGGGGAACATGGTCTCGGCGCCGTGCATGTCGATGGCCACGTCCACCTTCTCGCTCCGGAGCAGTTCCATTGCGGCAAACGTCACGTTCTCCATGAGCGGCCCGTCCGCCCGGCCCGGCCAGGTCCGGTTGGTGTTGCGCACATCGAGGAACGAAAGGAGCTGTTTCTCGGGAAAGTGGATGTAGACGTCCGGGTCGGGCCATTGTTCGAGGGGCGAGGCGTCGCGGTTCCCCATCCGGAACCGCTTCGGCCCCCATTCGGTCGGAATGTCGAAGTACAGCGGATAGCCGTCGCCGGGCTTGGTGTTCCGGCCGGCGCTGGCGTTGAATTCGGGGATCACGTAGAGCGTGCCCTGCTCAACCACGGCGTTCTCGATCATGAGGACGGCGGTCAGGAGGCCCGCCGGTTCGTTGGCGTGGGTGTTGGCCAGGAGCAGGGCCTTGCCTCCGGGTCGCGCGCCTTCGAGCACGAAGACGTCGGTATCGGCCATCGTCCCTTTCAATCCCGGTGCGAACCGGCTCAGTTTCTCGACCCGGGTCACGGCGGGCCCGGCGACCACCGGGACCTGGTAATGGCGGTGTCTGTAGAGAGGAATCGCGCCCAAGGTCGTGAGGACGGCGGCGATGAAAATCAGAACGATTTTGAGGCGCGTCATTACTTAACCCGAAGGATCCGCAGAATCAGGGGAATCAGGACAAGCAGGGTGAGGATCAGGTCATTGACGTTTTTTTTCTCGCGGATGAAATTTCCGGCGAGGACGACGGTGAGGTAGATGCTCAGGAGGTAATAGACGATCATGATCACGCTCATTTCCGCGCCTCCATCACATGCTCCATCGGACGAGGAAGGACAGCTTGGCGCTGAAGATGATCATCAGGATCGCGGTGACCGTGATCACGAGCCAGGGGAGCCAGGTCGCCTTCAGGAATGATCGATAGGACTCCTTGTAGTCCGAGACCATGACGCTCAACCGCCCGATGAGGGCGGTGGGGGGGAGTCCGTCGCCGAGAGGCCAGAGCAGGCTGAGCCCGGCGATGACTACCGTCGCGTGCAATCCGATCGAATCAAAGAACCAGACCAGGGGAATGCCCAGGATGGCGGCCGCGCCGTAGGTGAGAACCCCCTCGGAGACCGGGATGATCACCGCTAAAAGGATATAAAGTAGAACGAGCGGGGCGCTGATGACGAGATAGGACAGGAGACCGCGCACCCCGGTCGCGGTCATGACCTGCTGGAGCATGCCGACGACGATCATTGTCGCGAGCAGCGGCAGCAGGCGCTGCATGGTGGTCCGCGAAAGCGCCCAAAGATTGATCCTCTTGGGGCTGACGGCCAGGGCCACGGCCGCGGCGACGGCGAATTGGAGAGGCAGGCCGAGGATCGGGGCGCCGAAAGGCCAGATCCGGCTGGCGGCGATCGTCCCAAAAAAAGCCAGGAACGGGAGAAGCACCCGCCACCAGGTCATCCCCGTCGGGACTTCGGGCAGCCGAGCCAGCGTCTCCGCCTTGGTGGAACGGCCTTCCCGCTTCCAGCCGTAGAACAGGGTCGTGAACGTCCCGAGGATGAGGACCGGGATGCCGAGGGTAAATTCGAACCCGACGTAGGGGATAGCCGTCCCGGCGCAGAGGATCATGGCCCAGATGTTGACCGGCGGCGCGGCCGCGCTCAAGCCGGCCAGGATGAACATCATGGCCGCGACCTTCCTCGGCGGGATGCCGAGGTGGCCCAGGGCGAGGGCGACGGGCGCCCCGACGACGAGGAGCGATACCGAGCCCGCGCCGGTCAACGCGCCGGGAATGAGGACGATGATCATCAGGACGAAGAGGGCGGCGAAACGGACGTTGTAGAACAGCCGGATCGTGCCCCGGACGACATAGTTCACGCCGCCCGATTCGCCGACGATGGCCATGAAGATCGTCGCCGTGGAAAAGACCAGCATGACGTCGAGATAAGGGAAGGTGCCTTCGACGAGATGGCGGGGCAGGTCGGTCAGGGGCGGCGTCTTGAAGAAAGCGCCGGCCAGTCCGCCGGCGACGGCGGCCGCCAGGATGCTGAGCTCTACGGATAGCCGGCGGGCCTTGGCGATGGCATACGCCGCGGCCATGATCAGGAAGATGAGGACGACTTGCGTGGTCATGGCGGACGTCGCCGCCATTCTATATTTCTCTTTCGGCTCGCGTCAAGGCGCGAGGGGCCTCCCCGCGGTCAGGATGTCCTCGCGGGCGTAGACCAGGCCCGCGGTCCGGAGGAGGTTCTGGAAATCCGCCTCGCTCAGGTCGTCGCGGAGCGCCGCTTCGACGGGTTTTCCGAAGTGGATCTTCTCGTTCACCGAATCAATCAGGCCGTTGATCTTGATATAGGTCTTGGCCGGGGCTTTGTCCAGGACGATCGTGACCTGCTCGCCCCGGATGAAGACGGCCCTGACTTCAGGGAAAGCTTTGAGCTTCTTGGCAAAGGCCTGGAGCTTCCGCTTTTTCCGGTTCCGGATCGAGCCGTAGATGAAATAGAGGGCGATGGCCGGGCCGATCAGGCTCCCGACCTGGACCTTGAGGAAAACGAAGATGATCGTGACGAGGAGGGCGGCGATAAGGATGACGAGGCCCGAGCTGCCCAGCGGGATCGAGGCTTTGAGAGCGTCGAACCAGCCCGCGAGCCGCTCGAGCGGGGGGATGGACGTCCGGGTCCCCGATTCGAGATCGAATTTCAGCCGCTTGAGGTCGGCGGCGAGGTCCCGGGCGTCAGGATAGCGGTCGTCCCGGTTCTTGCGCAGACAGCGGGTGACAATCCGGTGGAGCTGGGGAGGGAGGTTCCTCCGGACGATCGTGACCGGCTTGGGCTCGACGTATGCTACGGCGTGCATCGTGTCGATGAGGCTCTCGCCCCGGAAGGGAAGCTCACCCGTGACCATCTGGTAGAGGACGATGCCGAGGGAGAAGATATCGCTCCGGGCGTCAAGCGCCTGGCCGCGCGCCTGCTCGGGGCTCATGTAATGGACCGTGCCCATGACCGCTCCGGCGAGCGTGGGCGTGGGGGCCATCGTCAGAGTCCGGCCGAGGAGATCGGCCGGAGCGCCGGAAGGTGCCGTCCCGGAGTCGAGGAGCTTGGCCAAGCCGAAATCCAGGAGCTTGGCGTGGCCGTCCCGGGTGACCATGATGTTGTCCGACTTGATATCGCGGTGGATGATGCCCGCTTGGTGGGCTTTGGCCAGACCTTCGGAGACCTGGAACCCGATGTCCACCGAGCCGAGCAGATCGAGCTCGCCTTCGGCGATGAGCCGGGAGACGGTCCGGCCGTCGACGTATTCCATGGCGATGAATGTCGTCCCGCCGTCCTCGTCGATGTCGTAGACCTGGGCGATGGCCGGATGGGTGAGGGCCGCGGCGGCCCGGGCTTCGGTCAGAAAACGCGTCCGGCGGTCGGCGTCGGCCACGAGCTCGGGACGCAGAACCTTGATGGCCACGGGCCGACCCAGCCGCGTGTCCCGGGCGAGATAGACGACGCCCATCCCGCCACCGCCGATCAGGCTCTCGACCCGATAGTGCTTCAGCATCCGGCCGATCAAGGAATCCGTCATGGTCATGCTCTGAATCTTTCATACCATAGGCCTCCGCCTTGGTCAATCGGGGGGAGAGACTCCGCCGGCCGCGCGGTGACCCCGACAAACACTTTCGCCTTGTTTTTTTCCAGGCATCGGAACGATAATGGGGCCATCATGACGCTTCAAGAACGGTATTCGCGCTGGATTGCCCGGCGCCGGGCACGGGTCTGGCGGGGAGAGGACGTCCCGAAGGGGGATAAAAAGGTCATCCGCGGATGGGTGTTCTACGATTGGGCGAACTCCGTATATCAGCTGACGATCGCCTCGGCCATTTTCCCCGTCTATTACAATCAGGTCACCCGGAACGGAAGCGACTTCACGGTCCATTTCTTCGGGATCCCGATCATCAACACGGTCCTCTATTCGTGGGCGATCGCCGCGGCCTATCTGGTCGTGGCCCTCTTCTCGCCTCTGCTCTCTTCGATCGCCGACTACACCGGCTGGCGCAAGGGATTCATGAAAGCCTTCACCTGGCTCGGCGCCCTGTCCTGCGGCGCGCTCTTTTTCTTCGACAAGAACCACCTCGAGCTCGGGATCATCGCCTTCGCCCTAGGGACCGTCGGGTACGGCGGCAGTCTCGTCTTCTACAATTCCTTTCTACCTGTCATCGCCGCCCCGGAAGATCAGGACCGGGTCAGCGCCCGGGGCTACATCATGGGCTATTTGGGCAGCGTTATTCTGCTCGTTCTCAATTTGGTCGTCGTCCTGGAGCCGGGCTGGTTCGGGATCACCGACCCTCTCCTGCCGGCGAAGCTGGCTTTCCTCTCGGTCTTCCTGTGGTGGATCGGCTTTTCCCAGATTACCTTCGTCAGCCTGCCGATGTACACCTTCGGCCACCGGCAGAAGGGATTGAGCGTCTTCTTTGGGGGCTACCGGGAGCTGCGGACGGTGTTCCGTCTCCTCCGGCGCCTACGCCGGCTCCGTCTGTTCCTTGTCGGGTATTTCTTCATCACCATGGGGCTGCTGACCGTGATGTTCATGGCCCCGACCTACGGCGAGAAGCAGATGCAGGTGAAAGCCGAGATCCTGATCGCGACGATCCTGGTCATTCAGCTGATCGGCATGGTCGGCGCCTGGCTCTTCGCCAAGCTCTCCGGGAAGATCGGCAACATCCGGGCGTTCATCATCACCATCGTCATCTGGGTGGCCATCTGCGTTTACGCCTATTTCATCCACGGTCTTGTCGGATTCCTCGTGGTCGCGGTTTTCGTCGGGCTGGTCATGGGCGGGTCGCAGTCCCTGGCCCGGTCCACGTATTCCAAGATGCTGCCCCAGACCGAGGACCATACCTCGTTTTTCAGCTTCTACGACGTCATGGAAAAGCTGGCCACGGTGGCCGGCACATTCGTCTTCGGGCTCCTCGAAGCCCTGACCGGGAGCATGCGGAACTCCATCCTGGCCATCGTCCTGTTCTTCGGCATCGGGTTGGGATTCATGCTGGTCCTCTTGAAGAAGAGCGCGGCGACGACGTCCTGAGCGGGTTTTGAATTTTCGGGGCGGCCATGCTAAGATGGCCGCTTCGAGACAACGACTGAGGCCCCGGGCCGATCCAGGAAGGAGTCAGGAATGGACATCGAAGTCGCGATCACGACGGCGCTCCAATTCGAAAACCGGGTGGTGAAAGTCTACGAGGACGCGGCCCGGAACACGCTCGATCCCGCCGGCCGGAAGATGTTCGAAACGCTCGTCCGCGACGAGCAGAGCCATGTGAAATACCTCGAATACAAGCTCGAGGAATGGAAAAAGACGGGCCACGTTACGGCGGAGAGACTGGCCACCCTTGTCCCGCCGAAAGAGCGCATCGAGGAAGGCATCAAAACTCTCCGGAACCGGGTGGCGACCGCGGCTCCCGAAAAAGAGCTCGCTCTGCTGAGGCGGGCGCTCGAAGTCGAAGTCGCGGCCGGTGATTTCTACCGGGGGGTCGTGCGGGAGCTGCCCGCCGAGGCCCAGCCGCTGTTCCAGCGCTTCGTCGAGATCGAACAGGGCCACCAGGCCATCGTCCAGGCCGAGATCGATTCCGTGTCGGGCTTGGGGTTCTGGTTCGACATGCAGGAGTTCAATCTCGAGGCCGGATAAAAAAACGGGGGCGTGCTCCGGATTCCCGCGAACCCGGGAGGCGCACCCCCCCGATCGTCAGAGTTCCTTGACGTAGATATTCCGGAAATACGGCGGAGAAATGCTGTCGTGGTTCTGGAACCCGACATAACCCGCCAGGGCGAAGTCCTTCACTTTTCCGCCGGGCTTCGCGTCCCAGTCCAGAATGAGCTTCCCGTTCAATTCGATCTTCAGGTGGGCCCCCCGGAATTCGATCTTGATGTGATTCCATTCGCCCGCCGGAAGGAAGGCGTTCATCGTGGGCGCCTGGACGTCGTAGACCGCGCCCGTGACGTGGATGTCCTTTCCCGCATCGTAGATCTGGATCTCGAACGAGTGATAGATGTAGTCGTCGCTCAGCGGGATATCGGGGACACGGACGAAGATGCCCGAGTTCGTCTCCGGCGTCGAGCATTTGTAGTCGCACTCGAGGATGAAGTCCTTGTACTTCCTGGCGCTGTACCAGAGGAGCCCCATCCCGCCCTGTCCTTTGAGGATGCCGGTCTTCGTATCGGCCTCGAAATAGCCCGGCCCGTAATGGTTCCAACCATACTTTTCACGCTTGAAGATCTGCTCGTAGCCCTCGTAATAGGTCACGCTCTTGACGTAGGCGAGGGAGGCTTTGATGGCCGGCACCGGGTCCTTCGCCTCGCTCTCCTTTTCGTATTCCATGGTTAGGTACCCGGAGTAGTCCTGAAGGGTCAGCTCAGCCAGAAGGTCGCGGAGGTTGCCTTTGCCCTGGCCCCAGGGGGTATCGTCCTGGCCGCGGCCGGTTCCGAAATCGCTCCGGTCCTTGAGGTGGACGTCGAGGATCCGGCCCTCGAGGAGCTTCATGGCCTCGCGTGGGTCGTTCATCCCGCGCATGAAATGCCCGTTGTCGAAGCAGGATCCGATCCGCGGGTCCTTGCCGTCGACATGGGCGAAAACGGTTTCCGGGAGATTGTACTTGGCCGGCGCGGGGTGATTATGGATGGCGATCTGGACGTTGTATTCCTTGACGAGCTTCTCGAGCAGGGCAAAGTCGTCGTCAGCCGGCTCGCAGACGACCGTCCGGAAGCCCATCTTGCGGGCGAAGGCGAAGACCTGGCGCATGCTCGCCTCGGTCTTGCCGATGTCGCACACGCCGTAAGCCACGACGGCGACCCCGGCTTCCTTGAGCTTGGCCTTGACCGTCGCCATCGTCGCGTCGGTCATATTGTGGTCGAACTTGAGGTTCGGAAGCTCAGCGCCCAAGGCCTGTCCGGGATACGCCTGGAGATAGCCGACGCCGAGCTCCTTGAGCTTGGCCAGGGTTTCGAGGAACGTGAACCGTCGGAAGGTCCAGGCCTGCATGGCGAACGGAAACTTCTTGGTCCGCACCTCCTTGTAGTTCGTCGTTTCGACCTTTTTCTGGAGCTCGGGCGAGATGTGGCGCATCTGCGGAGCGGCCGCTGAAGCCGGAGCAGGCGTCTGCGCCGGCGCAAGAGCGCTTCCCGCGATCAGCAGGGCGAAGAGAATGAGAGCGATACGTTTGGTCATGAATCCTCCTTGATGTCCCTGACGCGGGACGCTATCGGTTTTTCGGGTTCCAGGTTCCCTTGGCCACGGGTGGAACATAATTCGCGAGGCCCGGGGCGGGGAAGAGGATGGTCTTTCCCTTTTCGGCGCTCATGTACGCGGCCATGAGGAGCTCCGTGACTTTGAGCCCGTCGCTCCAGTTCTCCTCGGGGCGCGTCCCCTTGTGGAAGCTTTGGACCATGTGCCGGTTCTCGGCGATGTAGCCGTATTCGGTCGCCTCATCGGCCACGACCGGCATGAGGCCGACCTCGGCGTTCTGTTTCTCGACCAGGTCTTCGCCGGCCTTGCCCTTCACCTGGCGGCTGAAAAAGATCTTCAGCCCGGCGTCGAGGGTGTTGATCTGAAGGGCGTATTCCGGTCCGAGGAGCTCCATGCTCAGGCGCAGCCCGGCGCCGACGTAGCACCAGCTCGTCGTCGTTTCGACGATGACGATCTTGCCTTTGTCGGTCCTGTACTCGATAAGCGAGCGGGCGAAGTCTTCGGCCGGCCGGTTGATGTAGTCGGTCTTCCCGCCGCTATTCTTGGCCAGGATGGCGGCATAATGCGGCTCCTGCCACTTGAGGCAGTTGGTGTAAGCCGTGATGCTGACGGGGGTCAGGACCTCGCGCGGCGCGCCGGGCGGCGTCAGCATGAAACGCGCTTCCTCGACCGAATGGCACATCATGTCGTTGAGGACGCCGCCGCCCTGGAGCGTGCCTTCCCAGAACCAGGGCATGTGGGGCCCGCTGTGCTCTTCGGCGGCCCGGGCCAGGTAGGGAGGGCCGGCCAGAGCCGCGCCCCGCGACCAAACGATCTCCTTGCCGCGGACGACGGCGGGGGAGAAGACCTGGTTTTCCAGGTAGCCGTCGAGGAGCTTCGCTTTCCGGGCGAGCTCGAGCATCCGCTTGGCTTCGGCCACGTTCCGACCGAGCGGTTTTTCGCAAGTGATCCCCCGGAGCGTGCCCTTCCCCTGGATGATGGCCTGGGCGATCTCTTCCATGACCTCGACCCGGGTGTAGTTCGGGGCGCAGATCCATAGGGCGTCGATCGCCGGGTCCGCGACTATGTCGGTCACGGAACGGTAGGGCTTGGCTTCGCCGACGCCGAGGGATTTCACCAGAGCGCAAGCTTCAGACGCCCGCTTGGCGTCGGGATCGAAGATGCCGAGGATATCGGCGTCGCGGACGCCGACCCAGGACTTGATGTGGAAGCGGGCGATGAACCCGCCGCCGATGATGCCGATGCCGAGAGGTTTCTGGGTCATGAGGTCTTCCTTTTTAATGGATGTCAGGCCTGCGGAGCGGCGATGGCCTTCTTTTCCTTGAACAGGGCCACGAACAGGACCGCGCAGAGGAGCGTCAGGACCGCGGGGACCAGGAACACGTTCCGGTAGTTCGTCGTCTCGCCCGAAGTGAACACGTCCCGGATCCAGCCGGCGAAATTGCTCCCGAGGAAGCTCCCGATCCCAAGGATGACCACGGCGATGAGGCTCTGAGCCGAAGCCCGGATGTCGGCCGGGGCGATCATGTCCACATAGATGAAGGCGGCCGTGAAGAAGAACACGTAGCAGAAGCCGTGGAGCGAAAGCGAGGCGATGACCAGCCAGGCCGGCCCGCCGATGACGAAGATGATGTAGCGGAGCGGCCAGGCGAGGACGCCCAGGGTCATGGTTTTCTTGATCCCGTGCTTCGGCAAGTACTTCGGCAGAAGCAGGGCCATGACGAAGATCTCAGCGATCTGGGCGATGGTCATGACCCCGGACACCGAGGCGCCGGCGACGCCGATCTTGGGTGACGTCAGGAAAGGCGCGGTCAGGACGTAGTAGAACTGAAGCTCGGTGGCGACGATGAAGGAGATAACGGTGAAGATAAGGAAGTCCTTGTCCTTCAGCATCTTGAGGGCTTCGAAGAAGGCCCAGGGCTTGGTTCCCTCCTTTTTGGGAGGCGTATGGGGCAGGGTGAAGGACTGGAGGCCCATGAGGATAGAGAAGATGCCGGCCAGGAACAGGAGGTCGCCCCGGATGGCGAAGGCGGGCACGGTCTTGGCCAGCGAGCGCCAGCCGACCAGGCTCCAGCCTGCGGCGATCCAGCCGATCGTCCCCCAGACCCGGATCCTGCCGAAGTCTTTTTCCGAATTCTTCAAGTTCATGAAGGCGATGGAATTGGTCAGAGCCAGCGTCGGAGCGTAGATGATGCAATACACGAGCATGATCCAGACCATGGCCGAATAGCTCTGAACCGCGGCCCCGAGGAGGAGGATGGCGCCGCCGACGATTTGGAGGACGGCGATGATCCTCTCCGAAGCGAACCACCGGTCGGCCAGCTGTCCGCCGATGAGCGGGGCGATGATCATGGCGATCGGCAGGATGCTCATGATAAAGCCGTACTGCAGTCCGCTGAAGTGGAGGGTGTTCTGCAGATAGTCGGTGAGAACCGGCGCCCAGGCACCCCAGATGAGGTATTCCAGGAACATCATCAGGCCGAGTCGAAATTTGATGCTCATGGGCCTCCTTCGCGGATTCATAAAAGAAATGTGAAGTTCCAGCGAAAAATATCCAATTCACCCGCGTTTGTCAATCACGGCGGGCGAGGAGGGCGGTTCGACGCGGCTCCCGCCCCAATCGCTCGAATTATAAAAGGAAGGGGGCTCCCGGGCGGGGGGCTCCGAAAGTACGCCGATTTTCCCCGGTGAGGTGGGCTCGGGGAAGAGGCTCGCTCCCCCGGAGATCTTAACGCGTTGCGGGCTTTCGGCTTTTTGGGCGGCGCGTATCTCGCCGGCCTACCTTCCCTATGCCTTATTGATCTTGCTTTTCGTCGGTTCCTCCCCTCGGCTGATTTAGGCTCGGGTTGTCACGCCGCCCCGCTTCGCGCGGTTCCCCAAAAAGCCGAAACGCAGCGGCGAGATCTCCTTCGGTCCGCTCGCTCTCTTCCCCGTCGCCCCCAAAGAGGATCTGCATACATTCCTTTCAAAATTTCAACGGATTCCTACCGCTCGACTGCATTCTTGAATCTAAGTCGCTTGGGAGTTCACCTTTCTGTGCGAGGAGGGAGCGGTTCGAAAATCGATCTTCACCCCAGTCTCCCGGCGTTGGCGCGGCGCGAGCCCCGGTCGCTTGAAGCGGCGGGGACCCGCCAGAAGTGGGTGAGCCGCGAGAGCGACTGGGGCGGGAGCCGCGTCGAACCGCCCCTCCGAGCCCCCGACCATTTTTCGATTATGGTCCGTGAAAGCCGCGAGAGCGACCGGGGCGGGAGCTGCGCTCATGTTTGAACCAGCCGGCGGAATTGTGATAGCTTATGCTTAATGAAGAATGCGAGGGAATGATCCGGCCATGCGACTTAGAGTATTAAAAGTTTTCATCGCGGTTGCGCTCGCGGCGGGCGCCCTGGCGGGCCCCGCCCCCGGAGCGCAAACCAAGAATTATTTTTTCCCCGAGGTCAAGATCGAGATCCGGATCGCGGCCGACGGGTCGTTCACCGTCGAAGAGGAGCGGACCTTTGAATTCCGCGGCCGGTTCAGCTGGGCGTCCATGTGGCTTCCGACCCGCTACGATCGCGGCTCCCTCAGCTATCGGGTGGCGATCGAGGATTTCTCGGTTCTCGATGCGAGCGGCGGGGCTCTCCGGACCGAAGTTTCGACGCCGGGCGAACGGTTCGAGGCCAAGTGGTTTTATTCCGCGTCCAACGAGAAGCGCACCTTCCGCTTGCGCTACAGCGTCCGCGGGGCGGTCTTCAGCTATCCGGACATCACTGAAATCTACTGGCAGGCGATCGGCGGCGGCTGGGAGAAGCCGACACGAAATGCCTCCATCACCGTCCATCTCCCGGCGCCTGTCGCCTCGAAGGACGACCTTCTGGTTTACGGGCACGGGCCGCTATCGGGCGTCGCCACGATCCTGGATATGCAGACCGCGCGCTTCACGGCCACGAACGTGAAGGCGGGACAGTTCCTCGAAATCCGGATGGCATGGCCCTCCGGCCTCGTCGCCGGCGTCCCTTCCACCCTATATGGCCGGGAGAGCCTCCGGCAAGAGGAAGCCCGCTTCATTCAAGAGACCGTGGTCCGTCTCGAAAAAGAGAGCGAGGCTGATGCCCGGCGGGCCCGGACGATGAAAACGCTGACGGGCCTCTGGCTCGGAGCCATGATTCTCATCCCTCTCCTTTGGCTCCCGTTCTTCCTTCGAACCTGGAGGCGGGTCGGGCAGGACTACCATTTTCCGGGCTTGCCCGAATATTTTCGGGAGCCGGCTTCCAAACTGCCTCCGGCGCTCGTTGAGCTCCTGATGAAAGAAGGCGTGGGGATCACACCGAAATCCTTCACGGCGACGATCTTCGACCTGGCCCGGCGGGGCCGCCTCGAGATCCGCGATCAGCTTGCCGAGAAGCGGCACTTCTTCCATATCACCCAGGAATACGACACGACGATCATCCTCAAGAAAGCCTATCGCCGCGACCCCGATCTCAGGAACTTTGAAATCGACGTTCTGGACCTGCTCTTCGAGGGAATGTCGGGCGGAGCGGCGGACATCGGCGCCAGCCTCGCGGTCGAGGACTTGAAGAAATACCTCAAGCGCAATCCGCAGAAATTCCGGAAATGGTATGAGGCCTGGTCCAAGTCGGTCAAGGAGGAAGGGAAGAAGCTCGGGTTCATCGAGCCGGAAAGCCTCCGAGCGAGGAATCGGTTCGCGCTCGTTACGGTCCCGCTCATCATCTTCACCTTGAATCCGCTGTTGGCCGTCCTCGGCGCATCGCTCATTCCGACCCTCAAGCGGAGGACCCTGACCTGGGCCCGCGAATACGAACAGTGGAAGGCGTTTCGCCGCTTCCTCGGCGATTTTTCGAATTTTAAAGACATCCCCCCCGAAGCCTACAAGCTCTGGGAATACTACCTGGTTTTCGGCATCCTTTTCGGCTATGCCGCCAAAATCCTCAAGACTCTCCCTGTGGTCCTTCAGAGCGATCAGGCCGCCGTCCCGGTCTGGTATGCCAATTTCGGCCACCCCGGGTTCCTGAGCTCGGGCGGTTTGGACCACATGATCTCCTCGATCAACACGATGTCCGCATCCATCCAGTCGGCGGCCAGCTATTCTTCGGGCAGCGGCGGGGGATTCAGCGGCGGGGGCGGGGGAGGGGCCGGCGGTGGAGGGGGCGGCGCCGGATGACGAACGGGAAGGAGGACCCATGAAAAAAACGGCCGTCTGGATCTCGATCCTGCTCCTGGCGGGAGTGCTCAGCGGCATGCAAAAGGCGCCGCTCAAAGTGTTCATCTCGGTGGACATGGAAGGCATCTGGGGCGTCGTCCACAGCGACCAGGTCGCATCGGACTCGAGGGATTATTCCTACGCTCGGAAATGGATGGCCGAGGACGTGAACGCGGTCATCGCCGGCCTCTTCGAGGCGGGCGCCACCGAAATCGTGGTCAACGATTCCCACGGCGGCATGCGCAATATCCTGCCTCAGGACCTCGATCCCCGGGCCAGTCTGATCAGCGGATCGCCCAAGCCGCTGCTGATGATGCAGGGGATCGAGGCCACGTTCGCCGCCTGCATCTTCGTCGGCTATCATGCCCAGGCCGGGACCGCGGCCGCCATCCTCGATCATACGATTTCGAGCGGTACGGTCCGGGCGGTGCGGATCAACGGCTTGGAGCTGCCCGAACTCGGCCTCAACGCGGCCATCGCCGGATACTACAAAGTCCCGGTCGTCATGCTCTCCGGGGACACGGCGACCTGCCGTCAAGCCCGGACCATCCTCGGCGTCGAAATCGTCACGGCGGAGGTCAAGGAAGGCATCGGCCGCTTTGCGGCAAAGCTCATGCCTCAGCTCGAAGCCCGGCAGCGGCTCAAGGATGCCGCCCGCGAAGCCCTGCTTAAGAGGGACAAGATCCCCGTGTTCAAGATGAACCCGCCTTTGAACTTCGAGCTCGACTTCCACAACAGCGCCCAGGCGGAGATGCCGCTCCTTCTGCCCGCGGTCAGGAGAAACGGCGGGCGCGGCGTGGCCTTCACTTCCGGCGATTTCATCGAGGGAGTCAAGCTCCTGCGGGCGATTATCGCCCTGGCCGGAGTGCAGTAAGGTCTCCGGAATTCGGGGAGGGTCGGCTTTGCGCGGGCGGCCGAAATCCCTTGATGAAACCCTGGGCCGGGAGATGCGTATATCATCATGTGGGCTCATGGAACCGGAGGAGCCCATGAGGAGGACATCATGACCGAAGAAAAAAAAGGCGCCCGGACCGAGGAATTCAAGCTCAGCGGCGGCGAGATCCTCGATAAGTTCAAGGACCTTCTCCACCAGGGAAACATCCGGCGGATCATTCTCAAAGACGAGAAAGGGAAGACGTTCCTTGAAATCCCCTTGACCGCGGGAATCGTCGTAGCCGCCTTTGCCCCGATCCTCGCCGCGGTCGGGGCCATCGCCGCCCTCGTCACGAAGATGACGATCGTCGTCGAAAAAGTCCAGTAGACGTTTTGATTCGGCGGGGGATTCCCGCTAGAATGGGCCTGGCCCTCCGAGCCACGGATTTCCGTTCGAGAGGATCATGCCCATGACTATCGTTCGTCGTTTTTCAGCCTGCCGCTCCGGCGCCGTCGCGGCCTTCTGGGCCGTCGCCGTATTCTCCCTCCCCGCGGCCCCTGCCGCGTCACCGTCTTTGAACCTGATGCCCGTCCCGTCCCAAGTGACGGTCACCGGCGGGACATTCCGGATTACGGAAGCCGCGGCGATCGGCATGGTGGGGGATGCGGGCGAGCGCTCACGAAAAGCCGCGGCGCGCTTCATGGAAAGGCTCGCGGGACGGACCGGCCTGTTCTTTGAACAGGACTTTCGGACCGGCTTGGCCAAGCCCGACGAGGCCGGATTCCTGTTCAAATCCGGCGGCGTGGGCCCGCTCGACGGGACGGCCGACGAATCCTACGCCCTCACCGTCAGCCCGGACCGGGTCCTTCTCGTCGCCCCGACCGATATCGGCGTCCTGCGCGGCCTCGAAACCGTCCTCCAGCTCGTCGATGCCGACGATCGGGGTTATTTCGTCCCCTGCGTCCAGATCGAAGACCGTCCGAGGTTCCGTTGGCGCGGACTACTCATCGATGCCGGGCGGCACTTCATGCCGGTCGACGTCATCAAGCGCAACCTCGACGGCATGGCCGCCGTCAAGATGAATACGTTCCATTGGCACCTCACCGAGGACCAGGGCTTCCGTCTGGAGTCCCTGGCCTTTCCGCGCCTTCATGCTGAAGGATCGGACGACTTCTACTATACCCGCGATCAGGTCCGCGAGGTCATCGCCTATGCCGCCGACCGCGGCATCCGGGTCATGCCCGAATTCGACATTCCCGGCCATTCGACGAGCTGGCTCACAGCCTATCCGGACTTGGCGGCCGCGCCCGGGCCGTTCCGTATCGAACGGCGCTGGGGCGTCTTCGACCCGGTCTTCAATCCGGCCGACGAGAGCGTCTACGACTTTTTCGACTGCTTCTTCCAGGAAATGGCGGCCCTCTTTCCGGACCCCTATGTCCACATCGGCGGCGACGAGAACAACGGCCGGCAATGGGACGCGAATCCCGAAATCGCCCTGTTCAAACAGCGCCAGGGGCTGGCCGATAACCACGCGCTCCAGGCGTATTTCAACGACCGGATTCTGAAAATCCTGGCGAAATACGGCAAGAAAATGGTCGGCTGGGACGAGATCTTTCAGCCCGGCCTGCCCCGGGACATCATCATCCAATCCTGGCGGGGACGGGCTTCGCTCTTTGAATCGGCCCGGCGCGGCTACGCGGGGCTCCTTTCGAACGGTTACTATATCGATCTTTGTGAAACCGCGGAAAAGCACTACCTGAACGACCCTCTCCCGGACGATGTCGCCCTCAGCAATGCCGAGCGCCGGCTCATCCTCGGAGGTGAAGCGACGATGTGGAGCGAGCTCGTATCGTTCGAGACGGTGGATTCGCGCATCTGGCCGCGGACCGCCGCGATCGCCGAGAGACTCTGGTCGCCCCTTGAGGTCCGCGATGTCGAGGATATGTATCGTCGCCTGGATACGGTTTCGGTTCGTCTGGAGGAGCTGGGCCTTCTCCATATCAAGAACCAGGACATGATCCTCCGTCGGCTCGCCGGACGGGTTGACATCGGGCCCCTGAAGACGCTGGTTGAAATCGTCGAACCGCTCAAGGGCTATAGCCGGCAGAACCAGACTCCCCGCTACACCCAGCTTTCACCGCTCACCCGGTTCGTAGACGCCGCCTCTCCGGAGTCGCGCATCGCCCGGGCTTTCCGGCGGGCCGTGGACAGATTCGCGGAAACCCGGGACCGCACCCTGGTCGAAGCGCTCCGGAGGCCGCTCGAGCGTTGGCGGGCCAATAAGGATTCGCTGCGGCCGCTGATCCAAGCCTCCCCGGCCCTTCTGGAAATCGAGCCGCTGTCCCAGGCCCTGACGACGGTCGCGGACATCGGCCTCCTGGCCCTCGACGTGATTCTGGCCGGGACTGCGCCGGATGCGGCCTGGGCGGAGGACAGGCTGAAAGTCCTGGAACAGGCCAAGAAACCAAAGGCCCACGCGGAATTGGCGATCGTCTCCGCCGTTGCAAAGCTCGTCCGGACGACGGTCGGAAAATGAGAGAGGCCCTTTATGCGGTTTATGACCGTGTAAAGAAACTTACATCCGGAGCGATCAACGCCATTTTCTTCGATCAGAAGCATGGGACGATCTGGCGAGGCTCGAGCAATTACGGAGACGACTACGGTGTCGTTTGGTAAAGCCTGGCGTTTTCGCCGGCGCCGCCGTCCATTCCCAGGCTTCACGGACGTCCAATGCAAAGATTCTGCTGTATAAATAATCTAAGGGGATAGATGCAAAAGCAAGTCAAGACCGATTTTTTGCGCTCTTGGAAGGACGGATGTCCCATTTTGGGGACAAAACACTACAGGCGAAATGAGTGTTTCAAGGGAACGAAATTGGCACGAATATTGTATATATTAAGGGAGATTGGAATGTGCGCTGGATGGAGGGAAACTTGACGAAAACGATAGGATTACATAATAATGGGTTGGGAAGTACGGATGATAGCGTCGCCATAGTTCATTCGCCAGGAGGTTCAGACATGCGTCGAAAGCTATTCAGATTCGACCTTGGGAGAATATCGGCCCTATCGGTTCTCATCGGGCTCTTCCTGGGCCTGGTCCTTGCGCCCGCCTACGGGCAGTATTTCGGCCGGAACAAGGTTCAGTACGAGAATTTTGATTACCAGATCCTCAAGACCGAGCATTTCGACATTTATTTTTATTCCGAGGAGGCCGCCGCCGTACGGGTGGCCGCCCAGATGGCCGAGCGCTGGTACAAGCGTTTTTCCCGTCTCCTCAACCACGAATTACGGGGCCGCCAGGCGCTCGTCATGTACGCCAGCCATCCCCAGTTCGAACAGACGACCGTCATCTCCGAAGTCATGGGGGAGGGGACGGGCGGCGTCACGGAATCGGCCAAGCGGCGGATCATCCTGCCT
>Ga0315286_10000199_pt1 | contig 46146 bp, 49 predicted proteins | sample YL17G10_0_MG_FD_205038 | JGI IMG/M metagenome (GOLD analysis project Ga0315286, IMG submission 205038) | Sediment microbial communities from Yellowstone Lake, YNP, Wyoming, USA - YL17G10_0 | ecosystem: Environmental > Aquatic > Freshwater > Lake > Sediment | place: USA: Wyoming | collected...
TTCTAATCAAGGATTAGCAGAAACAAAAAATACTGGATTTAATGAAAGTACATCTAAATGGGCAATGACATTAGATGATGATGATTATTATATAAGAAATGCAATAGATAATTTAAAAGAATTTATTATTATACATCCCGAAGCAGATATTATTCATCATAAGATTAAAAATTATGACCCCTGGAACAAAGAAACAAAAGAATGGGGAGTAGAAACATTTACATTAGAAGAGATAAAAGAAAATAATAGAATTACGGGTACAAGTTTAATTAAAAAAGATACATGGAATAAATTAAATGGTTTTAAAAATATTCCTTACGAAGATTGGGAATTTTGGATTAGAGCAAAAGAAGCAAATTTTAATTTTTTATTTTTTCCCGAAATATTTTATATGAGAATATACAGTGGAACTGGATTAGAATGTAGAACAAAGAAACAAATTACAGTTAAAGAATGGAAAGAAAAATATGTTAAATAATATTAAATTTATTAAAGAACAATTAGAAGAGAACAATATTAAATTCTGGATAGATTGTGGAGAATTGTTACATATTTATAGAGATAAAAAATTAGAAAAAGATGATGTTGATTTTGGATTAATGCTTTCTGAGTACGATAAAGTATTTAATTTAATTAAAATATTAGAACAAAAAAAAGAAATTAGTATTTGGAGAATATGGGATAAAGAAATTAGTATTCATCGCAATGGAATAAAATTCGATTTTATTTTTTGTACTGAAGATAAAAATCATCTTTATATGTATTCATATAGAAAAAATCCATTTGATAAATCAGGAGAATGGAATTGGGAATGGCGAGGAATTTATCCAAAAGATGCTTATTTTCCATTATCCAAAATAACTATAGAAGGATTAACATTTAAATGTCCTGGTAATATAGAAAAGAAACTCGAAACTTGTTATGGTACAGATTGGAAAACTCCTAAAAATGTACCCGAATGGACATATGATTTATCTCCTCATAGAGATTTAAGTTATCATCCTATTGCAATATGTATGACTACTTTTATTAGAGATGATATGATGATGAAAATAATTCCTTCTTATTTAAAATATCCTCTTAAATTATATTTAATAGACCAGGGATATAGAACAGAAAAGAAAGATATATATTATACCGAATTAAAAAAACAAGGACATTGGATAGAATATTCAGATTTTGATATTGGACTAAGCAAAGCAAGAAATATAATTTTAGATAATATAACAGAACCTTTTGTTTTAATGACAGAAGATGATATGGAACTTACTACCAATCCATATAGTATATTAGGATATTTTTCTGATTTATCTTTAGGAATGGTTGGAGGGTTAACAATAAGACAACCTGAAGGAATAAAAGAAAAATATGCTTATGAATTAGAAATAAAAGACAAAATATTATATTATAAAATTACAGGAAAATATGATATTATAGATAATTTTTTTGTTAGTAGAAGAAAAGTATTTGATGATGTACAATATGATGAAAATTTAAAATTAGCTGAACATACTGATTTCTTTTTACAATTAAAAAATTTAAATAAATGGACAGTAACCACAACTGATTTATTAACTGGCAATCATTATGCAATTAGACCAAAAATTTACCAACAATATAGATTAAGAGCATTAGAATATGCTAAAATTATGAGAAAAAAATGGAATATTACGGAGGGAATTTATGAAAAATCAATCTAAAAAATTAATAATAGAAATATCATCAAATCCTTGTGCAAATAGTGCATATGAAGTTGCAAAATTAATTAATGGTTACTCTAAAACATATTATGCTAGATATATTATGTGCTGGACATATGGTACATGTTACAAGGAAATTCCTTTTAGAGCATTTCCCCATGATTTAAAATGGGGAGATAGCAAAGAAGAATGTATTGGATTATTAAAAACAGCCGATATTATTCATATTCACAGTTCTATTCCTGAAGAAATGGTTTCTTATATTAATCCAAATGCAAAAGTAGTATGGACTGTTTATAATATTAATAGTTCTTTAAAAGTTGCCAATACTGAAGAAAATCAAAAATATTATAAATTTATAAAAGAACATGCTAATTTAGTAACTGTAGTAGACCAACCAATGCAAAAACAAATTTATACTTATTTAGGAGAAACTACTCTTCCTTTAGTAAAATATTTATTTAATGAAACTATAACTAGAAATAATAAAATACCTGTTATTATTTTTGCTCCAACTAATACTCATCCATTGCTTTCAGGAAATGCTTCTACAAAAGGTTATGATTTTGTTATAGCAGTTATAGAAAAATTAAAAAAGAAACATTTAAAATTTGAATTTGATTTAATAATGGGTGTGCCATATGAAGAAAATCTAGAAAGAAAAAGAAAGGCTGATATTATTATAGACGATGTTGTACACGAAACATTTCATAATACTTCATTGGAAGGAGCATTGTTTGAATCTGTAATATTAACTAATTATAGTGATAAAGAATATCCATTTTTTAAAACTTCTTTAGTAAATTTAGAAGACCATTTAATAAAATTAATTCGCAACCCCAAATTAAGAATGAAAGAACGAGATAAAATAATAAAATGGAAGAAAAAAATATATACTCCTGAAAAATTATTAGAACGATTTGAAAAAGTATATAATAAAGTATTAACTATTGAATCGTTAAAATTTATTCCAAATGAACAAAAAATAGTTCCATTAATTACACCAATAATTTCTACTGTTCAACAATCGTCTTTTAAAGTAGAAGAAATAACTATTAAATCTATAGTTAAAAAACTTAAAAACTCATTGTTATTTTTTATACTTATTAAAGATAGTTGTTTGGATGCTACTTTATTTAATATTCCTAAAATTAATACACAAAAACTTTTTATAGCAGTGGATAATATAGAAATTATGGAAAAAATAAATAATATTCTTTCTGTGGAAGAACTTAAAAAAATAGAAATAGATATTCATAAATTTAATAAATATAAAGTTAGAAATTATTGTGATATAGAATGTTATGTTCCCTTACCTGTAGTTACATATTTAGAAGAATATTATAATAAATCTTATGCAGAATTAGAAAAATTAAAGGAGACTTTATAATGAAAATATTGTTCGTAGGTGCTCATTATGATGATATTGAACTTTCTGTTGGAGGAACAATCGCTAAATTTATTCAACAAGGACATGAAGTATATATTATAATTGTTAGCAAATCTGATTATACTGATTATAATAATAAAATACTTCGTTCATCTGAACAAGCAGTTAATGAAGGATTTACTGCTTTAAAAATATTAGGTATTCCCACTGCCAATATTATTCCTTTATATTATCCTACAAAAGAAGTACCTTTTAATAAATTTTTAATAGAAGATATTAATAGAGAAATAGATAATATTAAACCCGATTTAATTATTACTCATCATTATTTTAGTGATTCTCATCAAGACCATATTAATACAGCAAAAGCAGTATTATCTGCTTCAAGGTATCAAAAAAATATTTGGTTTTTTGAAACTTTGTATCCTGCAAAATTAAGTATAGACCCATTTAAATCTCTTATTTATATAAATATTACCGATACTTTTGATAAAAAATTAGAATCAATTAAAGCACATACTAGTCAAATAAAAAAATATCCTGAATGGATTAAATATGTTACTGCTTTAAATACAGTAAGAGGAATTGAAAATCAGTGTATGTATGCAGAAACTTTTTATCCTATAAAAATGGAATATTTGATATGAAAATTTGTATACACCAACCTGAATTTTGTAGTTATTTAGGATTTTATGATAAAATTTCTAAAGCAGATGCATTAGTTATTGCTGATTCTTTTCAAGTTAAGAAAAATTATTTTGATAACAGAAATAAAATAAGAACTTCTCAAGATTGGCAATGGATAACGATTCCAATAGAACAAGATAATCATAAATCATTTAGAGAAGTAAGAATAATGAATGAACATAATTGGCGAACAAAAATGTTAAATGCTATTAGACAAAATTATTCCAAAGCACCTTATTTTAATGAATATTATCCAAGAATAGAAGAAATAATTTGCCAAAAATATAATTTTCTTTTTGATTATAATTATGATTTTATATGTCAAATAATGTCATGGTTAAATATAGGAACACCGCATATTGCATTTACATCAAGTTTAAATTTACAATCTGATAATGGGTCTGATAAATGTTTAGAAATTTGTCAAAAATTAATGGCAACCTCTTATCTTTCAGGAAAAAGCGGAGAAGATTATTTAAATGTGGATAAATTTAATAAATTAGGAATTCAAGTAGAATTCCATGAATTTGAACATCCTGTTTATGAACAGGTATATTATCCTTTTATTCCAGGTATGTCAATACTTGATTATCTTATGAATTGCGGAGGAATATTGTGGACAAAATCGGTATAATAGTTACTACTTTTTTAAGAGATGACTTATTATACAAAACTATACAGACTATAATTAATAACTTACCAGATAATTGTATAATTTTAATAGGAGACCAAAATCCTACGGAAGCAAAACTACACACATTTTCACAAGAGAAAGTTTATTATTATGGATTACCATTTGATTATGGTTTATCCGCAAGCAGAAATTTTCTTGTGCAAGAAGCACAAAAATTAAAATGTAATTATATATTGTTATCCGCAGATTCTATCGAATTTACTAAAAAATATGATTTTGAATCTATTATATCTTTCTTAGAATCAAATAAAGACTATGGGCTTATAGGATTAAGCGATGATTCTATTCCCTGGAATGTAAATATGGAATTAATACCTAAAAAACATTGGCAATTAGATATTTCTCATACAGAAAAAATAATATATAATAATATTGAATTTCTTCCTTGTGATATGTGCGGAAATTTCTTTTTAGCTAAAATAGAATGTTTATTAGAAAATAAATGGAATAATGATTTAAAATTAGCGGAACACGAAGCATTTTTTTGGGAACTCAAAAAATTAAATAAATGGAAAGTATTTTATACTGATTATATTGTTTCCAAACATATTATTGCTCATAATGAATCACAATATAATTCTTATAGACAAAGAATTTATACAGAATTTAGAAAAAAATTACAAGAAATTTATAATATAACTGGTTGGGTTACTTATACTCCAGACCTAATTAAAGTATTTAACAACTACAAAAGGACACACAAATGCAGATAGGTGAAAAAGTATTGATTCGAGAACAAGGCGAAATAAAAGAAGTAACAGTTATAGAAATATTAAAAGAAGATTTAATTCTTCGTGGAGAAAGTAGTGAAGAATTTAACCGAAAATTTTGGGAGATTAATAAATTAAAATGAAAAACAAACCATTGCCTAATTATAGGAAAAAAGTTTATTCTCTTCGTTGGAGTCCAGAAATTGAAGTAGAATTTCCTGAAAAAATAGATATTAATACACTCCATGAACGATATGATAAATTTTTAGGAGGTTGGCAAGTAACTACAGATGGAAGTTTAGATAATGGTCTTGAATTCAAACCTAAAAAATCGCATAAATTATATTATAATTCTGAAACTTTTGAAGAAATAAGAGAAATATTTCATTTAATTAAAGGACATAAAGGTAAAGTAACTAAAAAATGTGGTTTGCATATTCATATAGATGCAAAAATTTTTACAGATGAACAAATAGTAATGATTGTAAAAGAATTTATTCATAAACAAAGATTTATAATTAAACGATTTAAAGTACAAAAAAGTAGACTTGAAGATATGTGTAAATTATTACCGCGTAATGGATTATCTAAAGTAACTCCGCAAATTATTCATAAAGTTAGAACGAAAGATGAATGGACATTGCCAGATTATCCTTATTTCCAAGATAAACACCATGCTTTAAATATTCTTAATCTTAAAGATTATGGAACATTAGAATTTCGATTATTTGAAGCTAGTTCAAAAGTAAAAGAAATAAAAGAAATCGTAAAATGGTTATTTGAATTTTTAATTAATTCTTTGGAAAGAGAATGACAAAAGTAGTTAATTTTAAAAATGAAAAATATGAATAATTGCAATCAATTAATAATTTTAGGTGGTGGTTATAGTATAAAAAAAGGAATTTCTCTTGGTTTATGGGAGAAAATAAAAGATAAATTTACAATAGGTTTAAATTTTACAGGAATAGATTTTCCAACTACTTTTCTTTGTTTCGTTGACCCAATGAGATTTTATGTAAAACATAATTCTTTATTAAAAGAACTTCCTTTAATAATAGGAAGATATAGTACAGATATTATTCGTATAAAACATCCAAATACTATTCTTTTAAAAGAATCAGAAAGATATACTAGAAATTTAGAAACAGGAGTATATAATGCTTTTTTATGTGGTCTATCAGGATTAACATTAGGTATTTATTTATTAAATATAGGAGAAATATTTTTATTAGGATATGATGGAGGCAGTCTACCTCCAGAACCAGGAGTTAAAACATTAACAATAAATTTTAATGATAAATTAATGACTGTACCTGTAGAAGAAATATGTCCTAATTCAAGTTTATTGACAGATTCACATCATAAAAAAAATATAATTTATCTAAAAGGAAAATCATATAGAGTATTAAGTCATTATTATCAGGATAAAATAGAACATGTTGGAGTAGGAAGAATAAAATTTTATCACGCTAGTGATAATGTCAATAAATTATTTCAAGTATATAAAAACGAACATTCTTGTAAAATATATAATATAGGATTGCAATCTAATATAACTACATTTGAAAAAATTGATTATACTACGTTTTTCTCTAAATTGAATAATGTAGTATATAATCAAGATGAATTAAGGCAAGAAATAAGAACAAAATTAAATAGTTTACCAAAAACAATAAATATAAATTTATAAAGGAGGAAGAATGAAAAGTAAAAAACAGTTAATGAAATTTAAACAAATAAAAAATAGGGTAAAATCATTACGTAAAATTCCACTTAAATTTTTTGAATCCTTAGAAGGATTATATCCTATTCAAAGAAAATATTTAGAAGAATATTCTCGAAGAATCAAAATAGGAAAAGGCAATTCTGCCTTATTAGAAAAAATAGGAATTATATTACTAAAACCTTCTATTTCTAATCCTATTGATTCTTATGATTATTCTATTAATTATAATAAATATAAAAAAACACAAAAAGTTACTCCAAAGGAGACAATCAATGAACCAAAAAAAGAATCTTTGTTTCAAAGGATTAGTAGGTATATTAATTTCATTGGTATGCGGATTATTGGGTGCTTTAAGTGGAGCAGATAGGTCTTCTAAAATATTTAGAAGATTTTTAATGCCAATAAGTATTACTGGATTTGCTTTTTGGATAACAGAAAGTATATTTACTTTAACTATTATGAGTATGTCTGTTATTCTTGGATTAGGTTATGGTATACCAGATGCGACAGACCCAAAACCATCTACAATAGGATTATTCTTTTTTAAATTATATAATGGCAATATTTGGTTGGCAAACATAAGTACTAGAATATTAATAGGAAAATTATTAGCTTTATCTTTAATATCAATACCTATTATTAAACATAATTGGATAACTTATGGTTTGTGTTCTTTTGGAATAATATTAAGTTATGCTATTATTAGTTGGAGAGATTTAGGTACTTATTATTTATTTGGCAGACAATTATCATGGACTGAAACAATTATATATTTATTATTAACTTTGTTTTCAATAATAATAATATTAAAATGAGTCATAGACAAGTAAAAAAAATAAAAAGAACACAAAAAAAGTTTAAATATTTAATTGTTCCTAAAGAAAGAGGAAAAATAAAAGATATAGTAGATTGTATTGTTTCAGCAATAAAAGATGAATATCTTACTTCAGAAGATTTTAAAAAAATAAGCAAACTTGTGGAAGAGAGTATTAAAAATGAAAAATAAAAAACTCTTAACTCCTATAAAAGCAATTAAAAAATTCTGCACATTATGTGCAGGAAATCAAAAATTAGTGAGATTATGTAATTCTCCCGATTGTTTACTTTATCCTTATAGATTAGGGCATAATGTCAATCGAAAAGGGATTGGAGGTAATCCAAATATCAAAAATCTTAAACATTCTAACAACTCAAGTTGTAAAAATCAGTCTACAATCGAAGATAAAGGATAAACCAATGATATTACCTTCTACGGTTAATTTACTACAGGAATTGATTAAAAAAGTAGGTCTAGAAGAATGGACTATCAATATCACTCAGATAGAACCTCGTTCTATTTGTCAAATTTATAATGGACATTCTAATTATATTTTTGAAGATGTATGGGCAATTACTTATTGTTTACCTACTTCTAAAATAGCTGAAATATATTTATTACCAGGAAGTTTATGTGAAGATTTAAAAATAATTTTAACCCATGAGTTGCTTCATGTTAAATATTCCCCAGGAATATATAAACTAATGTCTGAAATTGAAAACAATCCTACCTTAACTCCTGAAGAAGCAAGAGAATCCCACCTAAAACTACGAAACATGGAACACGAAGTAATTAACCTATTTCTTCCAACCTACCTAAAATAAAAGGAGAGTTTTTTAGACCCTCCTTAATATTTCCTATCTTTGATAAAAAATTAACCTACCATTCCCACTACATCTATCGCCTGGGCAATTTCCAAATAATCAATATAAAAAGTATTTGCTGAATCCGCATTAACTATTGTAATTACTATTTTATCTATTGCATCTTTATTCACATCTGTTACTACTGATATATCCCAATGTACTCTTTGCCAAGTATTTGCTGTTATTATAGTTGGAGTAATTTCTGCCCTCATATTTGCGCCTTCATATATACCTATTTTAATATTGCTTCCAGTTATACTAGAATAAATATCAAATTTTAAATTATTTACACCAGATAGATTAGATACAGGAGATAAGGTTTTTGATAAAGTTTTATTTAAACCCAAAGTAGTTGCAATTCCTTTTAATGAATAAGAACCCTGTATTTTAATTGTATTTTCAGAAAAAGATTGAAGAAAATAGAAATTTGGATTTATAGAAGTTCCACTGCCAACCTTACTCCAATCTATATAAGATAAACAATTTGCAGTAGTTGTTCCTGTTTGAGTTAAGCTTAATGTTCCATTTGCCGTCGCATTGACAGATGAACAATCCACTCCAGATGCTTGCAATATTCCATCACAATAAATGTCTACTGTTTGCGCTGTCCAATTTATATCATAAGTCCATTCTTGCCAAGTATCTGCTACAACTATATTAACCCCCACTTCATTAAATACTGCCCCATCAAATACAAAAAAACCATCAGAGGCTAACCTAGTTCTGCATGTGCTAGTTCCATTATATAATTGGATTACTAGATTATCTCCTGCGGTTTGACCTACCCCAATATCCTCAATATATATGGAAATAGATATTACTGTTCTAGTACCAAAAGTTCCTAAATCTTGAGTACGAGCGGCATAACTTCCTGCATTCCCCGATAATAATTTCATGCAAGATTTTCCAGAAAAAGTAACTTGTGTGCTTGTACCACCAGTTCCAGAATCTGCATCTGTCCAATCGGTAATATCTGCCATATCTTCATCATCTAAATCTGCATTTGAAATAATAGCGGTAGCATTTGATATATATCCCGCTTGTGCTAGAGCATCTGAAGCGTATTCCATATTATCAATTTCTAATTGAGCCATTTTCCAAATCCTCCTTAATTAATAGTATATTCAAAGGTAACAATTACTCTAGTTACCGCACCACTTACTGAAGTTGTTTTCCACCCTAAATAATTACCCGATGCTATTCCAGCGTTTGTTAGAGAACCATCATCATTAGCATTTGTTCCAGCAGTAGCGGTAATATCTGCATCTACTGTAGAGCCATTTAAACCATTAGCATCATATTCCCATAATTGTCCAACTATATTAGTTCCATCCATACAAAGTACATGAATTGCAGTTATTGTAATGTTTGCTGGTGCTCTCCATAAAGGACTATCCATTGTTGAAGTAGGATTTGTTAATACAAAAGAGCGAGAAAATGTAATTTTAGGAGAATATAATCCATCAAAATAAATTTTTAAAAATGCTTTTATATTAACCCAAGATGCCTTCTTTTTCTGATTTACTGGAGTAGAGGCACTATCCTCTATTAAAATAACATCTGCATCTACTGGAGTTGTTTTTCCTGTCATTGCAGCTATTTCCCCAGCAACACCAGCACCGCCTAAGGGTTTAGGACTGAAAGCGAAACAGGATTCTCCCTCAACGCATATAGCCCCGTCGAAGTAGGCAGAGGTGTTGCCTGTAGCGATAAAACATAAAAACGCCATTGCTGTAGCAGAAGCACCGATAGTAGCAGTAACACTTAATAATTGCCAAGTGGAATCCCCAGTATGATAGGAAGATGGTGTAACTGTAACGTCATCGCTTATATATATTAGTGCTCTATTTGCTACAGTTGCATATACCCAACATCCCAAAGTAACCTTACGACCCCTCCAGTAGGCGATTCCCTTTGTGGTATGAAAATATTGTTCTAAGTAACAATTTGCACCTGCCCTTGTTAATTTAGCCGAGTAAGTTCCCAACTTTACTATAGTTGCTTCCCTTGCTATAGTTGCTGATGCACCCACTAATGTCCACCCATCAGGATCAGCAGAAGCACCAGCACTCCAAACTTCAAAGTCTCCATTTGAAAGTAAGTTAGTAGGATTTACAGAACTACCTAAATATTCAGCCCAAGCTGAACCATCATATTTATAATAAGTATCTTCATCATCAACCCAAACTATCATTCCTTCGATTGGAAGAATATAAGACCAAGCAGCTCCGTCAGATATAGCTATCTGATTTTCTTTTCCAGACCAATCTCCACTAGCTGTAGCTATAATTAAATATCTATTACCTTTAGTGTGTGCTGGAGGAGCTGTTAATCTATCTACTACAGGTTTTTGCCATTCAAAGTTTTCTAAGATAGGTACTTTATAATCGCTTGCCATTTTATTCTTTCTTTACATTTTCTTCAATTATAATTATATTATCTTTTAATCGTTTATTATTTGGGTTTTTTTCTGAAGCAATTATCGCATATTTTAATGCCTCTTCAAAATATCCCAACTGAAAAGAAGATACACTTAAATAATCCCAAAGTTTATAATCTTCCTCTACAATATCTGTTATTGCTTCAAATGAATTTTCTACTTCTAAACATTTTTTACATGCCCAATACATACTTATCCAATCTTCTTTTAATTTAAAAACTTCACATATTTCAACATAAACATCTTTAGAATTAAGATTTTCTCCTAATGCTCTAAAAAACCATCTTATAGATTTATCAAATTCTCCTTTATACATTAAAGTTTTGGCTACAAATCGCATTGCTAAAGCACGTTCTTCTTTCCAATCAGAACGAGGATGATTTAAATATTCTATAAAATATTTAATACTTTCATCCCACATCCCTTTATAAAAATATTGACGAGCTAAATAATAACTACTTCTTTTATTATCAGAATTTTCTTTATAATCTAATTCTAACAAAGTTAAATCATCGGGTTTATTTCTATTACTATGATAATGAGACATTGTTAAATTTATAGTTTTTCTATTTTCAACAGTATTATTTAATGGAACAAGAACTTCATGTGTTGCGTGTTTAAAAATATATTTATTCAATCTAAATATTCTACTATTATAATATATACTTTTAGGTTTTCCTGAAGAAAACCAGTTCCAAATATATAAATATTTTAATTGTGTAACAGAATCTTCAATATTTTTAAAATTTTCTTTCCAATTTTCACTCAATCGTTCATCTAAATCTAAAGAAATAACCCATGTATTAGAATCATCTTGTGGAAGTAATTTTAAAGCATCATTTCTTGCTACATCATATCTAAATTGTGAATAAAATACAGTAGAAACATTAATACCTAAATTTCTTGCTTTTTCTACACTTCCATCAGTAGAACCAGTATCAAGAATAAAAATTCCATCTGCATCTTTACAAGAATTATAAAAATTTTCTATATTATGTTCTTCGTTCTTCATTATAGAACAAATATAAATTTTATTCATTTTTCTCCTTGTTAGGAGAGAAAGTACTATTAAGTACTTTCTCTCTTATTAAATAGTAACTATTATACATTTATAATCTGAATCATAAGTTGAGTTCAAACCACCAGTATCACCTGTTGCTCCTGTATCGCCTGTATTACCAGTAGCTCCTGTTGCACCAGTCGCACCCGTAGCTCCTGTTGCTCCTGTATCGCCTGTATTACCAGTAGCTCCTGTTGCACCAGTCGCACCAGTTGCACCTGTGTCTCCTGTGTCGCCTTTTTGACCTAAATATTCAGCCCAAGATGAACCATCATATTTATAAAATTTGTTTTCATCATCAACCCAAACTATCATTCCTTCAAGTGGAGTTGTAAATATCCATTCCGCACCACTATAATAGGTAATATAATTTTCTTTTGCAAACCAAGCATCACCTGATTCTACTCCTGTAGTAATCAAATATCTAAATCCTTTTGTTGCGGTTGCTAAATCTGCATCGTTTAACCTATCTTTAACTGAAGGTTGCCAAACAAACTCTTCTAATACTGGAACACGATAATCAGCCATTTGTATTCACCTCCTCTTTCATTAAACTTGTTCCCCTGGTACAATATAACATTTTAAATCAGGGTCGTACACTAATTTATCTAATTTACTACCATCTTCAGATATATCTCTTCCATCAACAGTTTTTCCATTTTCAACCGTAATATTGTGATTAATATTACCATTATTAATTATTTCTTCTCCAGATTCATTAAGTAATTTAGTATCTGTATTTTGAGTATGAGCTAATTCATCTCCACTCTCAGGAGCAGTATTTATATATAATTCCCAATCAGATAAACTACCAACATTAAGAATACTATTCCAAAAATAAATATTTCCAGTATCTATAGTTTTTCTTATATCACCATATATATTATCAGACAAAGGCAAAATTGCATAGTTTAATACATCTGGTTTTCTTTTTAATGGTGTTTGATTGTTCATATATTATTCCTTATATTATAGGTCTTTGTGTAGAAACAACACATTCTACAATTACTATTAAATCTTCTGGTAAATCATTTCCAGATTCATATGGTATATCTATGACATCAACAGTAACAATATCATTTTCTTCTAAATATATTTTATTTTGGTCTATATCTCCAGAAATTAATAATGTTCCATTGGGTGTATTTTTTGGAATTTGAATCCTATGTTCTTCTTCAGATTCTATTTCAAATATAGATACTCCATTTATTTTTACATCTATTATAATAGAATCAATATCTCCTGATTCTAACATAGAATTTCCTAAATAAACTTTTGTTGTTATTATCTTCATTGTTTCTGGTACTATTTCTGCCACATCTATATTAGATTCTTCACTTAATATTCCTTCTCTTTTAAATATAAATTTAAATGGTACTTCTAAAATATCTTCACAACTTCTTTGCATCCTAATATCAATCATATCTTCAGTTAAAATAATTGTTTCTGAAGTTAATCCACTTATTTTACCTAAAACTAATTGATACCGTTCAACTGTTTCTGTACTTTCAATTTGTTTATAATCTATTTTATAAATCAATTCTGAATTATCAATATAACCATGAGCAACAATATAATAATCTTGAGAACCCGATTCTGGTAATTCTAATGTCAATGTATCTTCTGATAAAATAATAATATGCCCTTGCATATAAATCAAAGCACTTGTATTAGGTTGAATATGTATTCTTACTTCTCCAGACTCGCTTGCATCTGTTAATTCTACATCATCTATACCCACTAAAGAATTAGGTATAATATTATACAATTCTGCTTGTTGACTTCTTATTCCATAAATTTCTGCAAGACTCGCTACTCTATTAGGTCTTATATCTACAATAAATTTAGGATTAATTTCAGTAGAACCTGTTTCTACCCAAATCATTGCCAAAGGAATATAATCTTCATTCGTAGATATAATAGGAGAATATTTATTAGAAATAATTTCTCCATCTTTTGTTAAATAAACATATACCCATTGGTCATATTCATATCCAACTATCGTAAAAATTTTTCCATTGATTGATTCTACATATTTATTAATATCAAAAAATGCACTTCCTGAAAAAATATATACTTGCATACCCGTGCAAGCCTCTGTGCGAACCACTCTATAACCTGTAAATATTCTATCCCCTAAAACAGCATCAAGAAAAGGAATAATTTTATTATTAGTTTCTTCAGATGCATTGGATTGTGTTAAATCTTGCCTATAATCAGAAACAGATTTATTATTACTAATGATAGGAGTAACTATTTGTTCTCTAAGAGCCTGTTTAATTTGTTTTTTAACTATATGTGATATTGATTTTCTTTTCATATTTTCACCTTATATTTGATTCTCTAAAAATTCTGTAGATTGTGAACTTTCTATAAGTGGCATTAAATTTTTCATTAACGTTCCTGTATATCCATATAAATTACCTTGAAATTCAAATACATTTGTATAGTTTCCTTTTAAGGCAAGTTGTTTTCTACTTCCAACCAATCCCCAATCTCTATTAACAAACACTCCTTTTAATAATAATTTTTTATTAATATAATCATATTCGCATAAACAAGAAGGATATGTTTCATACGAACAATACATAATAAAATATGTTTTTCCTTTATATTCAAAATTACATCTTGGAACAGGAATATCTGCTCCAGAACTAACATATCCATATTGTAATTCCCATAAATAAGTAGAAGAATTCCATTTCCAAACTGCAAATTTATAAAAACTTAACTGAGAAATAGAATATAATTCTTTATTAGCAATAAATGGATATGAAGTAGCAGAATTTCCATTCCAAACACCTATATTTTGTTCATAATATCCTGCCAAAGAGCCATCTGAATTAATAATACGTGTTTTAGTTTTATGGTCTCCTGTAAAATGTCCTGGGGTAATAAAATATAATTGATTATTAAAAACTATCACATCTGGATAACGACTAGGGTCTATATTTAAATTTGTAAGGGTCTTTCCATCATATAAATATGTACTTCCACCAGATTCATAACCACCTATACTAAATTGCAATAGTATCTGTCCTGCAAAATATAATTTTGGTGTAGGATGAATATAAATACTATGAGCATGGTCAAAATAATTTCCCCAATTAACCCATTCTTGAGTAGCCCAATCATAATATTTAATTTGGTAACGTAGTCTAGTAATTACTTCAAATAAACCATAAATAGTCTGTCCATATGTTACACATCCAAATAAACCATTGGAATCTGTATCTAATATTTTATGAACATCAAAAATATCAGTAACAAATTGTTTACCTTCTTCTGTAGAAGAAGCACTTCCAGTAACTTTACTATAACTATCATAAATAATAGAATGACCAAAATTACCCATTGGTAAAATATACTGAGGTTTTAAAGTACCTGAAAGAATACATCTTAATTTACAACCAAATGTCTTATATTTTGTAGGATTGGTGGTTTCATAAAATTTAAAAATTACTGTTTTATCAGTATACCAAGCATCTCCTGTAAGTAATTCGTCTGGAGTTTTTGTTCTTCCTCCAACTCCATCTTCATTCCAAGCAATATAAAAATTAAGTTCTGCTATACCTTTTTGCCACATTTCACTTTTAATTGTATTTTCTAATAATCTAATAGTAGTAGAATCTTCGCAACTCAATACTTCTAATTTACATTCTTGAGCATAATCTTCTCTAATATCTCCATTTTCATTCAAAGCATCTACAGAAATCATTCCTGTATAAAAATTATTTGTTGAAAATTGGTAAACGTTACCTTCACTAATCATTTTTGTTCCATTACTTGCATAAGCAATCATATATTTAGGATAATGAATTTTCCAATCTTTATAAATATCTGGATTTTCTTCTTGATATTCATAATCTTTTAATTCTAAAAAAGAAGTCATTCCAATTGAACAAGAAGGTATAAATTTTTCTGACATACCAAAATTTATTGAATCTATATAAAATATTCTTCTTAAAGATAATTCATTGTTAACTAACAATATTGATTGGCCAAACTTTATATCGGGTCTATAAACAATATCTAAATTACTTGGAAAAATAGACCTTGTTAATTCAGGAAGCAATAAACCTGCTCTGTCTATACATTTTTGATGAGTATATAATCCTTCATCCTCTTCTTTATATAATTTTATACCTATCTTTTTTAATAATTCTTTATTTGTAAAAGAAGCATAAAAAGTAGTTTCATCTGGATGTTTTTCATCTAATGTCCAAGTACCACAAATAACATCACCTATTTCTGGAGGAATTAAAAATGAAACAATACCAGTAGTATTATCATAAGTATAATCTACATCTTGCACTAATAAATTTGAATAAGAATTTTTGTATAATGTAATAAAAATAGGATACTTATTTGTCCAACCCCATCTATTTTCAAGATAATCTTTAGTCTTAAAAGGAGTATTAGGAATTTGAACTTCTTCGGTTACTCCATCTCCTACTAAAAGACAATTATCAAGTCTTGCTTCTGCAACTAATATGGGTTTATCCCAAACTTCAATTTCAGCAATTGAAAAACAATAATAATAATCTACACTCACACTAGTACTTTCCCATATCCAACCCGATGTAGTTGTTGTTACTGTCCAGCTCCAGGGTTCACTAAGATAAATTCTTATATATTTTATGGGGGTATCTTTATTAAAATTATTTTCAAATGTAACCCAAGAATTTCCAGACCAAAATCCGCTTCCTTTTCTACGAACAAATAATAAATGATAAGGAACTGTTAAACAATATACTTTTCCTTGATAATCTTCTTCAAAAATTTCGGATTTTTTTAATGGTCTATTTCTAAAATAAGTAATAGGATGTTTATTCAAAGCAATTACATAACAATTATTTCTTTTGTTAATTTGAAAATCATATTTTTTTATAGAAAAATTAGTTGTATATCCTAATTTTAAAGAAATCTCTTCAAATTGTTTCGCTAATTTTAAAGAAATAGTATAATAATATAATTGTTCTTCTACATATCTATTGTTTCTCCATCCATCTCCAAGCATTAAATAATCAAATAATATTTTTAATTGTCTTTTAGATAAATTTAATAATTCTTTTGGTATAAATTTATCTTTGGCTTTGCCAAATTGTTTAAGATAATTATATAAAATTTTCTTAGATATAATAAATTTAACTGCACCAGGATTATCTGTATATTCTTGCTCGTAAAAATGCAATCCTAATAAATTTAAAGTTTCTCGAATTTTAACTTTTACATCTTCTTTTTTCTGAGTTATTACAACAAATCTATTACCTGTTAATCCTCCTTCACTTAAATATAATCCTAAAAATTTAAGCCAATCATCCATTTTAAATCTTAATTCTTTATTAAATTCTTTAACATTATTTCCTCTACCAGATTTATGATTTATTTTCCCTTTAATAATAAAATATTCTTGCTCTGTTCCTTCCCAACCAGGAAAATCTCTTCTTAAAATAATATCAGAAGTTTGTTTTAATAAATCTTTTCCCTTTAACCATTTCCATTGATTTTCTGCAAAAAAATTATTTTTTATATTATTATTTTGTTTTGCTATCCAACAATTATGGTCTGGAGTAACTAATAAATTAGAACCTTTATTTTCTAACTTAATCATTTTTCCATTATAATCATATTCAAAATAATTATCAGGATAATGATATTCTACTTTGTTAGTCTTGGGATTAAGAGTAGCTATTTTAATCTTTAATTTTTGGTCAACTATATCTTTTAATAACATCCAACCGTTTTCAGTCATAACTTCTGTGTCAGAAGAATAACAACCAGTAGAACCTGGCTGAATTTTAAGCATATTTCTTTCTGTATACCACCAATTGCCAAATTCATCTCCTACTTTAATATAAAATGCTTGTTTTATAATTTTATTATCATATGACCCTACTAAAATATCTATTCTCTCCCAAATAACTGCTTTTTCTAATTCTAACTGACATATTAATTCATTGGGGTCTGGAGCATCGTTCTTTTTAAACCAATACATTCCAGTATTTGTGTCAAAATCATTCATTGCTTCTACACCACCTGCTATTGGTGTATTATTTTGATTTGCTAATTGGTCAAAAATAGAAGTAGTGCCTCCTATTGCTGGTCTTCCAAAACTATTATATTGAGACCTATCAAGTGTTACTTTTTTAGAAAGATATGACTTTCCTGATATCCATGCACACTCATCTGTTATTGTGCCTCTGAGTGCAACATTTTCTGGTTCAGTATTTTTACCAATCACAATCGCACCAGTATACACTTCTTCGTCGCTAATATTAAATGTTAAATGTTTAGGTAATGTAATTTCATATTGTTCTCCATAATAACTTCTAGTATATGCACGTTGTCCTTGATTAAAATTGCTCCAAATAGTAAGAGAATCTCTTAACAATTGTTGATTAGAATATTCTCCTATTAATTTATTGTCCTCATTTATATAAACTAAATAATTAGGAGCAACTTCTTTTAATAAATTTTGAACACCTTGAAATGCGTTATCAACATTTTCATAATCAAAATTTACTTTTGAAAGAGTTATTCCTGTTGCTTGTAAAGTATAATAAGAATAAGAAGCAGTATATAAATTTCTTTTTAAATAAATATTATCTAAATAAATAATTATATCCGAAGCTCGTAATCTTAAATATTTTATTTCTTTATAAACTTCTGCCAATCCACTAATATCCCAACTAATTGTTTGCCAAGAAGAAGTAACATTTATTATTTTACTTTCCCAATTAACATTATCATAACTTATATCTAAATATGCAATACCTATTATATTTGCTTTTATATAAAATTCTAAATATTTTTGACCAGTAATTGTTGCATTATATAAATCGCCTAACAAATCTCTTAATACATATCCTCCGTTTTCTGGAAAGATAGTTTTAAGACATCCTCTACCTTCAATTTGATTAATTATATCTATTTCTTGTATTACTGATTCTCCAGAAGTATCTGCTACTGCATCATCCCATAACCAATCACAATCTTCAATTTGCCAATCTTTATCTACATAATTTAAAGTATCTAATGTTATAATTCCATTTTTTTCATCCAAATCATAATCAGAAGAAGAAACTGTAGACCCATCTTGTTTAAGTATCAAACTAATTAAATTATTCTTTCCTGTATATAAATATTTTTGGTCTCGTAAAATTAAAATTTCATCTGTAACAGAACCTTGTATATCAGCAATTGGAATCCCTGCTTTAATGGATAAATCTTTAATAATATCTTCTACATCATTACTTCCAGCAATTTCATAAGAATAAAGTGCTTTTACTACTGTAGTTTTTCTATAAACTACTACTATTAATTGTTCTTTTATATTTCCCAATACTTCAGAAGAATTATCGGGGTCTAATGCATTATAAAGAATAATATTTCCATTTTCATAGTCAACATAATAATCTTCGTTCTCTATAAGTTCCTCTGTATATCCTGTCCATTGATAAAGCCAACCAGAATAATCATTACAAGAAAATCTTTCATATCTCTGATAAGAATAATAAACCTGTGGTAAAATTGAATTATCAAAACTTATACCTGCTACCCAAGTCTTCATATCATCTAAAGGATTAGTACAAGTAACAGTTTCAGTTTGTAATTGTGAAAGAGCATTGCCTTTATAAAGTATTTGTCCTCTTACAAAATCAACAATATATTTATCAGGTTCTATTTCCTTATCATTTAATTTTATTTTTGGTGCTGGATATTCTGACCAATCCATGTGTTCTGAATAATAAGTAAATCCATCAAAAGTTCTTAAAGTTTCATCTATAACTTCTTGTTTAGTAGTATTATATTCTAAATTATTCGGTAAATAATTAATTAATTTCTCTAAATTATCTTGTGCAATAATATTTATACCTGTTTTAAAAGAATCTTTAACAAGTTCTATATTTTTAATTTTTCCTGTAAATTTAGTAAAGGATTGAATACCTTCTTTAGTAAATATTTTATGAATTACTTTTATAATATTTCCAAAATAAAGAAGAGGGTTGTATATTCCACTTACTTTATTTATATCACTTGCAGTATTCAAAGGAGTATATTCAAAATTTTTATCTATTAAATTAAATTGTGTTTGTGAAGCACCAAATTGTTTATCTTTAGAAATAGAATGACTTTCTACTATATCAGATATATCATAATTCGTATCATCTCTTGTTACAATAATTTGAGAACGAACTTTAAGATTCTTTTTATCAAGAGTATCAGTAATTAATTGGATATCTGTATCTATAGCATATTGAATTTTAATCCAATATTGTACCCAATTCGTAGTTGCAGTAATATTAGAAATATAATTATCATCATTTATTATTAAATCATCAGATGTTTCTATAATTGTACAAGGAAGATAAGTATCTCCATCATCTTTAGTAAAATCAAAACGAAGAGTTATTTTTTCATAATTCAAATCTTTTACACTAAATAAAATTTTTGCTAATCCAGAACCATCATAATATTTTTCTATACTATCTACTCTAACCTGTGCACTGCTATCTTCTATAATAAAAGATTGAATAGAAGATATAGTCTGGTTTTGATAAATGTCTGTAACTATAACTCTCCAATACCATGTTCCAAACATTAAAGGTCTTATTATATCCGTATAATCCCATATTTCTATATCTGTTAAAGTAGGAGATGTAATAATTGGATTAAAATCTCCTCCTCCAAGAATAGATAATTGATATACCACCAAATAAGAAGAATTATCGGTTACATCTATTTCAAAAATAAATCTAATTAAAATTTGTGATATTTCATCTTCTGGTGTTACCAAAGAAACAATAGGATTTTTTACATCTAAACTAAATGTATTTCCTTCCCAATAAGAAATATGTCCTGCATAAATAGTTTTAATTCTTATTTTACATCCTACTAAATATGAACCATCTATATCTGTTTTTGCAGTCCAAGTACCTGATTTAGAATTCCATTCTCCTGGAGTTAAAGATATAGAACCTTCTCCTGTAGTTGTAGTACAATCTAACCAAGTAGAACCAGTCCAATATTGAAAATCTATTGTTACAGGAGACCCTTGATTAAATAATTCATAGGTAATATCAACTTTTCCATCTATTGTAGATTGAGAAGCAACAACGTTCCTTACAGAAGGAATATCAATTATATCCAATGTATCATCTGTAAGAATTCCACCGCTTTCCTCAAATCCAGATTCATCATATATTTCATAAGTAGTTATACCAAAATTTTCTGACAAAGACAATGTTTCATTTAATACAATATTTCCTTCTTCTTCATAAGAAATTTTTAAAATTATTTGATTAATAGACATTACTCTAGTAGATGCGTTTACGTTTAAACCGTAAATTTTTATATCTAAATTTTGAATATCATCCCATGTCCAAGTTTCAGGAGCATTTGTACCTGTAGTTATATCTATCCAATAAATATTATCAGAAGTTGTTAAATAACCACTTATAGGCAATATAAATATATCTCCTGTATCAATTCCATCAAATATAGGTATACATTTTGCTGTTAAACTGCTACTAACATTAGCCTTACCTTCAAATCCTAATTCAACTTTTTTAATTGTTCCTAAATTAGTTACTACTGGCATTGCAGAGCCTAATAAATAGTTAGCACTATCATCTGCACTATTATTAGGAATTGTTCTTGTAGCAAAAGTACCTGTATTAGAATCTACTGCATTTGCACCGTTTGTCCAATTAACATTAGATTGTGCATTATAATCAATCACATCGGCAGTATAAGTTATTCTTAAAAATATATTATATAAATGATAATGATACGTTCTTGAAACAGCAATATCAAGACCATATGTTTTTATATCTAAATTTGCTATATCTTCCCATGTCCATATATCAGGTACATTAGTACCTGTAGTTATATCTATATATTGATAACCCAATCCTGTAGTAAAAACAGAACCAGTAAATATATCTCCATTTAATATTCCGTTAAAAATAGGAATAAATTTAGGATAAACAACACCATTAACATTAGAATTAGCATATATTCCTATCTCTACTTTTGATATATCTCCATAAACAAGATTAGAAGCTAATGCTGTTACTAATAAATAATTAGCACTATCATCTGCACTATTGCCAGGAACTAATCTTTCACCAAATGTTGCAATGTTTCCATCATAGGTATTTGCACCATTTACCCAATTGACATTAGAACCAGCATTATAATCTATATTTAGAGTTACTGATTGTGTTGCCATATTATTTCTTACCTCTCATACTATTTTTATTATGCAAAAGTAATAGTCCATTCTATTGCTACTGATTCTCCATCACCTAAAATCTTCTGCGATAAAAATACTCTTCGAGCCAACATATTACCAACTGCTCCTGCATCAAAAATTCCTGCTTCTTTTAAAGTAACCGAACCACCACTACCATTTGTAAAAGTAGCATTTATAGTTGCTTTGTAATCTACTTCGTAATCACATGTAGCTTCTTTTCTTGCCAAACCAGTTGTAGAAGTTTCTACATCTAACTCAGTATCTCCTACAAGTGCTTCTGTTGCACCTGTTCCCAATGCAATATATTTAAATGGAAGAACAGATACTCCATTAAGCAACTTAGAAGCAAATTCTTTACCAGCGTTAACAATAAGATTCTTTCCTTTTTCTACTTCTTTAATAGAACCATCTTTATTAAAGATAGTAACTTTCTGTTTACCTAAAACTTTTAAAGCACTGTTTATTCTCATTTTTATCCTCCTTAAAAACGATTAGAAAATTTTAATTCCATAGGAATTGCATAAATTTGTGGGTCTTGTCTTTCTATATAACCTATTCCTATCTTCATAATTTCCACACAAAATAATTTATCTTCGTGTGTAATCATAACAAATTCTTTACCTACCCAATTTTCCATAATATTTTTAAAATCTATATCTACCCATGCCCAAGTAGGCTGAATATCTTCTAATATTGTACGTCTATTCTCATCCAATGCTTCTATTTTAACTTCTGTTCCATCTAATACTGGAGAAAATTTTGCGGTCGCTGTTTTACTATAAGAAAAAGTTGTAGGATTAATATCTACTTCTGTATTAATAGTTTCAGCTATAATTATACTATCCAAATAAACAGTCATTGCAGTACCACCGTTTTGAGAAAAAGTAATTCTTAACTGAGTAATTGTTTCACCACTTACAACAGCAGTAAAAGTTTCTATTTGTTTTGTTAATTCAGAAGTGGTTGTATATGTATCTGAAAATAATGTACCTACTGAATCATCGTTTTCATCTAATGCTTCTATAATTACATTTAACGTTCCTGTTACAATATGAGTATAAAAAATAAATGTATAATCATTTGTTAGTCTATCAGAAATATCAATTATCTGATAAATACCTTCACTAGAAGCATCTCCTATTATTTTTTGAGAATTACCGCCTTCTTTTACATAAGAAGAAATAGTATTTAATGATACTGTAGGTGTACCTATTTTAGTCCAAAATTTACCTAATCCTAAAACAGTAGCATCTTCTTTTTCAAAAGACCAATTATCTACAATATTATGAAAAAATTTCCATCTCACTACTGACATGATAATATCCTCCCATTAAATTTGATTATTTAAACCACGATTTAATTCACGATTATAAATATCCGCAACTTTTCCAGCAATAGTATTTGCTATCTCTTCATTAGTACCCTCAATTTTATCTATATTAATATTTATTACTGATTGACCTCTGCCTCTACGTTGTTGTCCTGCAAAATATCTAGAAGAAGGCAAAGGATATGTTTCGGGTAATGGAGCTATTCCTCCAAATAAATTTAATGGCAACATTTCTGGTGCTTTTTGTGCTTGCCAAGAACTTTGTGTAGAACTTGATTTTTTCCCCATAAATAATGAACCTATCATCATTGCTATTCCTAAAGGAGCTAAAGGAGTCATTGTTAACATTGAACCTATTCCTCCCATAATTGCTCCAGTACCGCCACCTGATTGATAACCACCCATTGCACCTGTTATTCCTGCCATACCTACTTGTGCATAAGAATTATTTCCCCAAAAAGAACCTGCATTATTTCCTAATCCTAAAAATCCACCTGGGCGTTTTATTGGTACTTTACCCATACTTCCTGTATTTGCATATTTTGCCTGTTCTGCTGGAGTTAAAAAAGGATTTCTTAAATCTCCAAATCCACCTACTCCTCCTGATAAAGTACCACCATCACCACCACCTAAATATCCTGCACCGTTGGCACATCCTTTTTCAATTGCCATTTGTAATATTTGCCCACCTTTATAAAAAGATTTTTCAAGAGGAGAAGCAAAAGGGTTTTCTACACCACCAAAAATATTACCAAATGTTTTTCCTAATCCACCAAAAGAAGTAATTTTTTCACTTAACATAGTAGAAGAAGATTCTACTAATGCTTTTTTCCATGCAGTACCTATAGAAGTAGTTAAACTTGTTAAATTTAAAGTTCCTGCATTTAATTGTTCTGCAATATTAGATTTAAGAGTATCTTTAAGCATATCTGAATATTTTTCTACTATTTTTGCTCGTTCATCATAAACTTTATTTACTAATTTTCCAATTTCTAATAATTTCTTTTCATCGTCTCCCTGTAATCGCATTAACTCTTCAATTTTTTGATAATTACCTTCAAGTGCTAAAGAAGATATTACTTCCACATTTAATTGTGGAACAATTTGATTATTAATATCTACTTTTTTATTATTCCAATCAACTGTTTCTTTAATATATCTATTTAAATTGATAACTGCTAATTGTTCATTATTATAACCATTTAATCCCATCTCTATTAATTCTTTTGCTCTTTGTAAATCATTTAATTGGTTAGAAATATCTGGAGAAATAGAATAAGTTGACATACCAACAGGAGCAGAAGAAGTTCCTGGTGTAGATGTTGGTTCTTGAAAATTATATTTTTTCTTTAATGCTTCTAAATCTTCAAGAGCTTTTTTATTTAATTCATTTGCTTGTTTTTGTAATCGAGAAATAGGTATTTTCATCATTTTTTCTTGCAAACCAACAGGAGAATATTCCCATACTAATCTTAAAGCATTGCCTAATCCTTTAGCTACAACTGTCAATTCTTTCATATAAGATGCCATTGATTTCATAGCATCTGTAAAATTGTTAGCACCTGTTATTCCTTCTATAAAACCTTTTCCAATATCTTCCTGCAATTCTTTCATTCTTTTTTGTATACGTTCAGGAGCATCTTCTGCTTCTTTTAATTTTGAAACATATTCACCTAATAACTGATTAATTTTTGTTTGAGCATTTGCTCCTTCTGTACCAATACTTTTATAATTTTCTCTAAGTTTATCAAGCATTTCAATTAAAATTCTACCACCTGTTGATGGTCTTACTCCTCCAAATAATTCATTAATCCATTTATTTTGTTGTCCTGTAGAACTCATTTTATCAATAGTTTCTAAAACCATTATTAATGTTTTAAAAGTATCTTGTCCTGCTTCTGCCATAATACCTAAATCACTTGCTACTTGTGGTAAATTTTTCGTAAACTGTAAAATAGATTGTTTTAATCTTTGTCCTTCGTCTCCTTCAACATTTGAAAGAGTTGCTAATAATGCTAAAGTCTGGTCTAAAGTTAAATTTACAGATTTTCCTATTGGTAAAAAAGAAGCCAAACTTTTATTAAAACTATTTGTATCTATTAAATTGTTTTTTCTTAGTTCTAATAATTTTGCCTGTAATAATGTGGTTTGTTGTTCTATTGGTATATTTGCATTTAAAGTATCTTTGTATAATATATATGTTTTAAGAACCGCATCTGTAACTCCTTTTAATTCTCCAAAACTAGCAATACTTCCGTTTATAGTTTCTTTTGTAACTTTCATAGCTTGGTTTACAGACATACCTGCTTGATTAAATTTTTGAAATGTTTCTGTAATTGCAGATTCATCTTCACCTGTAGTTGTTGCTAATTTATTTATATCTTTTCGTACTGCATTTAATGTTTCTTGTAATGTTCCACTGTATCCTTTTATAGTTTGCGATAACTTAATAAACGCAGTTTCAAATTTAATTAAATCTTGTAAACCCATTTGAAAGGTTTGAGTAACCCACATCATAATACTTCTAAAAATCATCCATGTAGGAGCAACAATAACTACTCTTCGCAAAGCTCTTTCAAAATCACCCATTTGAGCAGTTGCTTGTCCTGTATCTTTTATAATTGTTTTAAAAGTTTTGCCAGAAGCAGTTTCTATATTATACATAGATTGAGTAGTAACTTTTCCCATATTTGAAGTTACTTGGGTAGATGCTTGTGTTATCTTAGTTGCTTGTTCCATCCCCATACCCATTTTATCCAAAATTGCTTGAGCTTTAGTAACATCTCCTGTTAATTTTGCCAATCCAGAAGTATCTGCTTCTACTATTATAAGTTTACGAAAAGTATCATCTGGCATGTTATTATTTGTCCTTTTTATTTCTATTCAAAAATACTATTTTATCTCTCCCATCAGAAGGGGTTACTCCATTAGGAATATTATCAACTTTACGTTCATCTTTTTTATTCTTTTTATATAATAAATATGCTTCTGCCCTAATCCAATCATTAATAACTTCTTCTGTAATTAAATCTTCTCCTGATAATAAATCCATATATAATCCACTAATAATTTCTAAATGTTGTAAAAATCTTAATTGAAGATTAGTGAAATCAATTTTATTATTAAATAAACAAACACTTCCTGACAAGTCTTTAACTCTGTGGTAAAGGGCTTGCCAATAATAAGATTTAGCTAATGTTCTTAGTGGTTCTTCTTTAATAATAATATTATTTTTCATTGTAAATTATTAAACTCATATAATGTGCTGTTTTATTTAATAAATCATCAGATTTAGAATCCATAAAGGATTCATAAGTATTAAATGCTCTTATCCAATTATTCTCTATCTTTTTTTCTAAACATAAATAACAAATATAAGAATTTATTAAAGATAAAAGTTCATTCTCAATACTATAGGAAAGCAAATCCATTTTTTCTAATGATATTGCTCGTTGTTCCATTTTCATATTAAATATTTCCATTTTTAAATCTATTACTTTCTGACTTTCTGATTCTTTTATATTACCTAATTCAGCTAATTTTAATTCAACTTCATTAACTTTTTCTTCTAACTTAAGTTGTTGTTCTATCATTTTTGCAATACTAATTCCTTTTTTTTCATATAATTCAATTAATTGTTTTTCATAAAGATACCTATCATCTCTAAGAAGTTCTGTATTTCTTTTTAACTTTATTTCTCTTACTTCTTGGCGTTCAGTATAAGTAGGTTTTCTTACTCTATAAGTATTTCCTTCAACTGACCACTCAATAATATTATTTTTCAACATCTCTTCCAAATTCTCTAATTCATCAGCTTGAGTAGTTGACTCTAAAATTTTCTTTGCTTCCTCTTCTTTTTTAATTTGGTCTGACATCTTACTCCTCCTTACAGGTTAATAAACAAAAATACCCAAAGTTATCATTCTTTGGGTTTCTGATTAAAAATAATTTTTCCCGATTCAAAATTTGCTTTAATTAATTTAAGTAAAAATCTATTATTTTCATAAATTGAATCTTTAACAAGATTCACATAAATTTCTTTTATTTGTAAAAAAGATAAAGACTGTGTATTAGATATGTTTAAATTTTCTAATCGTTTAAGTAATATACCTACTAAACTTTTAGAATTATCATTTAAAATATCGGTTAATTTAATTAATTCTTGTTCGTTCATCTTACCTCTCCTTACAATTTAGCGATAAAGGAAGGGGTCATTTTGACCCCTCCCTCCGCACATATTATGCATCTATTGTTGCTTTTACTGTAGAAATAGTCAAATCCTGACCTGTCAAGGTATTTCCTGCTTCTACATAATTTCCTATTGATGCTCCACCACGAATTTCTGAAGGTGCTAAATCAATTGCTTTAAAACCAATTTCAAAATCTCCTATTTCTTTTTCTTTATCAGTATACAAATAAACTCTTAAAATAAACTTATCTGAAAATTCTCTAATATCAAGTTTTCCAAAATCAGCAACTTGACCTGCCAATATTTCTTCGATTGTAAATGTCTGTAAAAGTCTTCCTAATGTAATTGTAACTGTCTTTGTCCTAACTCCTCGAAGAACTATTTCACTGTTTCCTATTTCTGAAATATCAAATCTTTCAAGTCTTACATCTATAGTTACACTTTGTAATCTATAAACATAATTTCCAGAAGCTAAGAAAATAGAAGCAGAATCAGCATGAATTGCAGGAAGGTCTGTATCATTTTCTTCAAAAGGAACTTCTCCAGACTCAAAAGAACCTGCTGTATACCAATATTTAATAACATCTCCAAGTATACAATCTTCTATCGTTAATGTTCCACCAGATTCATAAGTATAATCTGTGTCTTCTACTAATTCGGTAGAAACTCCATTGCTTATTTTTACTACTCTTTGTATAACTTTGCCAGTAATAGGGTCTGTTACTGCAATAGGGTCTTCCACTGTAAATTCTATTGTATCTCCAGAAATTATATCTCCTGATTCAATTGTTTCCTTTTTCATAATGAGATACTTATTTGCTCCTTGCCAAACTATCCAATCTTCTCCAACAAAATCAAAATTTCTTTGTATAAGAGCCTGTGGGCTTCCTATATTAATAGAAAATCCAGAAAGTCTTAACTTTGGCAACCATTGTGTTCCTTTAAAAGTTCCATCATCATCAGTTAAAAAAGCACAAATATCAAAAGTAGATGTTTTGAAATCATTTAAATCAAGAGTATCAATATTATCTGCAACATTAGCTAATTTATTAAAAAAGCTAATTGAACCATATTCCATCTGAGTTAACCTATAAGTTACCGAAGGCGGTTGATTTACATACTCAACAACTCCATCTCTTCCTATTTCCTCTACTTTAATTTTATTGAGAGTGCCAGTTTTATCAATAGACTGTGCCCTATCAATATTACTCCAATCGCCAGTTCCTAAAACTGGTATAATCTTTGGGTCAAAATCTGTGTAATTTATCATTTTTTATGTCCTCCTTAGACATTTTTTATAAATCTATTTAGTTTTTTCTCTTCAATAGAATAAACTAAAATTATCTCTTGCATACAATTTATCTATTATTTTCGCTTACTTGAAACTTTTCCTTTTAAAAACGCCACATCAACTGCTAATTTATCTATTTTTATATCTTGTTCTTCAAATTTCTTTTTTATTTCTTCTAAAGATATTCCAATATGTTTTAAATCATTAAATTTAACTTTAACCAAAACATAAAAATTAAGTGCAAAAAATATTAATGTAGTCATTGCTGGAAAAACTCTAAATCCCCAATCAAATGGAATAGAAATCTGTGTCATATTATACCTCTACTTTCGATTTAAAACAAGGTAAAATTATTTGCCATCTATATCTATCTTGAGGGTCTATACTTGCCTTGTCCTCTCCTAAATTTATTTCATTATCTATTATATTTTCAACATCTACAATAAGTCTTCCATCTATTTCTACTCCAGATTCATAAATAGCATCCGAAGTTTCTCCCTCACGAACAGTATATTCATAATAATTTATTCCAGATTTTAAATTGCTTATTAAACAATCCTTAAGGTCTTTTATTTGTCCATCTGAAGTTCCAAAAATATCAATTACAATTAAAACTCTTCTTTGCGTAAGATAAGAACCTATTTCTATACCTTTATGTGTTGTTCTATTCACTTTAACACATATTATTGCATTTTTTAATTCATAATCTAATTTTGTTTTGTTTGCTTGTTTAAAAGATTTTACAACAGTAACTTTTTTATACCTATTAGCAATTAAAATAATTCTTATTGTATCTATTGCTGACTTTTCTATATTTCTTTCTTCTCCATATATTGTAGACATTTTTTTACCTTTTATAAATATATAAACGAATATAACTACCATCATCTCTTATCTGTGTTTTTCCACTGTTGTCCTTCCAACTAACATATTCATCCGTATCTATTACAATTTTATAACTTTGTTCTATAGTATTTCTCCATTTGTTTTCTAAAATAATTTCTTTTCCTTGAATTTCTGATAATCCTGGTGTTTTCCAAGACATTTGAGCACTTGTTAAATCATTTACAATTGCTTTCACAGGAATTGGATTATAAGTAATAACTTTTTTATCTTCCTCTTCGGGGTCTTGAGAAATCTCTTGTCCTAAATATATATATATTATTTTTCCTATTTCATTAAATATATCAACAAATTCTTCCATTATTATTTTCCTCCATATGTATGTTTTGAACTTCCTTTAAACCCTTCTGGATTAAAATCTATTCTACTTCTCCACCATTATTTTTTACCAGTTGTACCTCCCAATGCTTTATCAATATTTTTTAACATTTTAGGAATATCCTGATTCAATTTATCTTGTGTATGTGCTATAAAATTTTTTGCTTCTATTGGTTTTTTGGGTATTAATAAATAATCTCTTTTATCTCCTGTATGCATCCACATTTCATTATTAATTTCAGAAGTAGGTTTGCCTGTTCCTTCAAAAATACCCATATTTGGAGGAGGAGTCGTGCGACCTGTTCCAGCAACTCCATAATTTAACCATCTCCATTGTTTTGCATTTTCATTAAGATAATTTATATCCCCTATCCAAAATCTACAAGTAAATCCTTTTGTTTCAAAATTAAAGTGAATACTTCTAGCTAAATTTCCAGTAGAACCATCTCGTTTAATATTATTTTGAATATCTTCTTGCATAAACCTATGAGCATTTTGTCCTATTTCATGGAGTTCGTTTTGAATCTGCCACCAAACTCTCTTTTCTATATCCTGTGCCCATACTTTAGGTTCTTGTCCAATTGTTACCATTCTTATATTTATTACATTATTTGGCATATTATTACCAGTTATTATTTCTATTTTTAAACCATATCTCTATTTCACAAAGAGTATATATTTTAGTACTTAATATTCCTACTAAATTTAATCTATAACTTATATCATCTTCTAAATTAGTGGTTATACTTGTGGGTATACTTAATACAACTTTTCCTCCTGAAGTAGTAAGATATGTACTTCCTGACATTTCTACTTCATTCATATTTGCAGAATTTAAATATACTTTAAATTCCCATGAAGAAATATCATTTACCAAAAGTCCATTAGAATCTTTAATCACAAAATTAAAATCAATATCATCTCCAATTATAAATATTCGTTCTCTTTCAATTAAAGTTGCTTTATATTGCATAGTATACTCCTTTTAATTCTTTAATCATTTTCACCTGTAAGATTAATTGTACCTACAATACCCATTTTTGACATTTTAAATTTACTAATTAATCTTTCTATTTTTATATCTTTTTCCATTGTTCTTGGATATACTATGGATACAGTAGCTGTTCTGTATTGAGACCAATCTGGTTTAATTAATACTGAAACTATCATTGCTATTAAACTTTGTTCTTTTGGTAAAGGTATAGGATAAATTTCTATATTTCCCGACCCAATATCAAAATGAATAGGATAAGTATATACATCCATATATACTAATGCAGAACGAATATAATCATTTAATTCAGTATCAGAATATTTTGTATAAGTATATATTATAATTACAACATTTCCAGTTACAACCGAACCTGATTCAATTGTTACTATTTGAGAAGTTGAATCATAAGAAAAATCTCCAGATTCTAATGCATTTCCATTTACTAATACATTAATTACTGTATCTGCATTGGGTTGAGAAATAGTAAATGTACTTCCAGAAGCGATAAATGTTTCTGTGCCTGTTTTAGAAGAATCTTGTAAAATTGCTCTAATATTTGTATTAATTTGAGATAACATTTATTTTCTCCTTTTATGAGCAAGTTTTCTATTATCTTCTTCTTTAATAAAAACAAAATCATCTTTTAAACTTGCTTTTCTATATAACAAGAGTTCTTTACCTCTACCACCCTTAAATTCAAATCCATTTGTATAAAATATTTTTAATAATGGATTTGTTTTTTTAATTTTAGTATATAATTCTAATTTTTTAAAATTTCCATTTATAAATTGAAGCAGACGGTCTGCATTTTTTTCATCTTTAGCCAATAACTTTATTATTTTTCTACTTTTTCTAATTTCTTCTTGTTTAGTTATTGGATTAAATACTTTAATTGTTTTTTCAGCAAAACCTGTAATAATAGCAATTCCATCTTCACCATAAATAACTTTGTCGCCTTTTTTAAGATTTTCCCATAAAGAAGATATATTATCCTTAATAAAAATTCTTAAATTATTTTTTGTTAAATAAAATTCTCCATAAATATCGGATATTTCATTTATTGTTACTAAAATATTCCATTTCTCTTTATTTGTCAATCCCTGTTTTAAGTAAAACATTTTGTGTTCCTCAAAAATTAAAAGTTTAATCTATAACATTTTAAAGAACGGGAGGAGAGAATAATTTTCTCCCCTCCCAAGAATTATGCTAAATAAGCAGTCAAATCGGCAGATTTGCAAATAGCATAAGGATTAACTATTGCCCAAATTATTGATTCATAACCATACACGCCATATGCTAATGTATTAACACCACCAACATTTATAGGTGTAGGATTAACAATCAATGCTCTTTGAGCTTTATCAACTTCAGCACCCATCAATTGTGCGATTGCAGCATTAATTTTACGTCTTACGAATATGATAGGTTTGCCTTGTGCAATTCTTGAATTCTTAGCAAGCAATATACACTTGGTAGCATTTAACAAAGCAGTAACAGAACCATCATCAGCATAACCACCAGAACCTATGTTATGTAAACCTGTACTATAAGAAGTCCATTTTACAGTACCAAAAATTTTCATAACATCAATTCCTAATTCCTTTAACTTGGAAGTTAAAGTAACATTATACTGAAATGTTCCTGCATAATCTTTATCAAATGTGTCAATTTTTTCTTTTATGGTTGAACCACAAAGAAATACATATGTATCACCGTAATCCTCGATTTTATGTTTCATCTTTAAAATAACATCATAAAGGTCATCACCCGAAGCGAGAGTAGGAGTAAGAATCGCATCTTCGAGAGAATGTGTTCCACCTACCATGCCAGGGGTTCTTCCATCTATGATTGCATTTAAGATGCAACGAAGTTCGAGTTTGTCCATTGCGTGAGCAATGCGTTCTTTTTTTCTGCCAAGTACATTAACATCAGCAGAACCAAGAACAGTATCAACCAAAACATATTCGAGTTGTGAATTCAGACCTTTAAAGGTCAATTGTGTATCAGATACGGGTGTTCTTGCCTGTGGAGTAATTCTTCCATCAGATTCAACATCAAGTATCTGGTCTACATCAGTATCATAACCATCAAATCTCCAAACCTTTTCGCCAGCATCAGCTTCAGAAACATCTGCTATGGCAGAAATTTCTACTGGAACTGGAAGAGAAGGATTGATTGGTTCGCCTATGAGTTTTGAAAGCTCAAGGATAATATTTTCCATAATAATCACCTCAAAAAAACTTAATTTTAATATTTATCTTTTTTATATATTTTGATTCTATTATCTTCAAATTATTTCTTTATAGTATGTCCAAATGCAACTTTATTAACTTCTTGTTGTTTTTGAACATAATAATCATTATCTTTTGATTTATCTCCAACAGTTGTAGATGCTGTTTCAAGTTTAGGTTTCTGGATGGAAGTCTCTAATATTGACGTTTCAATTTTCTTTTTTAATTCAATATTTTCTGTTTCCAATTGAGTTAATTTGGAAGATTGAAGTTGAATCTGTTTGTCTTTTTCAGTCATATCATTTTTGCAAGATTTGATTTTACCAACTGCTTTACGAAGAAGTTTTTGAACTTTAGATTTTTGCATTTCATGTCTTTTAATTAATTCATTCATTCCAAGTTCTCTTGCTTTTGCAAGTATTTTTTTTATAACCGAATCAGGACTAACTCCTAAACTTTCCAATTCTTTTCTTGGTGCATCTTGTCCTAAACGAGCAAGGGCATTGCGAACATGTGCTTCATCTTTAATAGGATATTTTCTAATCTTACGAGGTTCTCCTGTAACTTTATTTTTTACAGTAATAACAACTGCGAAATCACTATCTGATAAACCTTGTTTTTCCTCATAAGATAATTTCTTAGATTCTACCAATAATTCACCAATCTCATCTTTATCAACAATATTTAAAATATCTTCTGAAATTTCTAATTTAGATTCCTCTAAAATATACATCTTTATATCCTCCTTTTTATTATCTGGAATAACAATCTTACTTTCTTCAACACTTTCAATATCTCTTTTGAGTGTATCAGTTATATCAAAAGAAAATCCCAACTTACATTTTTTACAAGATAATTCCATTACTTTTTGAGTTGATGGAATTGCAAATTCAGTATAAGTAGAACATTGTGGGCATACCACTTTTCCTGTTCTCAAGAACATAACTTTACTCAATAATTCCTTATATGCTTCAGGAACTACATGAAACTTAATATTATATTCTTTTTGGCAAGAATTACATTTAATACGAGCCTCGTTATCTTTCGATTCTACTATTAACCAATTATTCCTTGCTTGACAATTTTTACAAGACAAATCAAAATTTTTTATCTGCGGAGGATAAATTATTTTGCCTGTCTGGTCTAATATTGCAGAACAATTAGGACAATTTATGGGATTGTTCTGCCCTTGTACAAAAAGATGTTCAAAATTATTTCCACAGTGTTGACATATTATTTTCATTTTAGAGGGTTGTGCTGGTACTGGTATTGGAGATGACATTTCTGTTTGACTTGTAATTAAATTTTTACATATTTTACAGTGTCCTTCTCCTGTCTTACATTTTCCACATGTTAAATTTTCTAAATTTTCTTTATTTATCATTGAAAATATTAACTCCTTTTGACCTTCATAACTTTGCATAGCCATTTCTAATACTAATGCTTCTTCTACAGAAGGTTTGTTTTGAGAATTATCCATAAAAACTACTGTACAACCTGCAAACTCAAAATCGTGTATTTTAAATGTACCATCTGGTAATATTTCTCTTTTATTAGTAGGAGACCATATTTCAGAAGATAAACCTATTTTCTTTTCTTTAAATAACTTCAACATTTTATCCCATTCTGGTTTAAAACAGTTCTTAAAAATTATCCCATATATAATAACTTTTTTTTCTTTTTCAATATACCGATAATCTAAAATAAATCCAATTACAAAACGTCTAACGTGTTCAACCGTTATGGGTTTTCCAATTAATTGAGGAAGTTTCTTTAAAAGTTCTTGTTCTGGTATTCTTTTTTTATTTCCATCTACTTTATCAGCTAAAGTAAATATTCCCTTAAATACTCCTAAATCTCTAGAACCTTCTACAAGAATTTTCTTAGCTTTCGCTACCTCAAATAATTCATTTTCTTTAGATTCTTCCAAATCAAAAGAAATATCTAACTCATATTCAAATTCTTTAAGAAATTCTTTTAAATCTTCTTGTAAATAAGTCTCTTCCATATTTGTCTCCTTAATCAAAAATATCTAATGCTATCAATATATTTGTAATATCTTTCTTTCCTTTAATATTATATTTGCTATCTGTTTTAATTAATTTACTTCCTAATAATTCAATTTTATTACTAAAATCAAATTGTTTACTTCCTATTAAATCTTTATTCTCTACATATTTAAATAATTTAGAACCAATTATTGATATTTTATTATCAAATCCTATTTGTTTTATTCCTTTTATTTTAACAGTATGTAAAATACTAAATTGTTTTCTACCTAATATATTTCTTTTAAATATAAAACTTTTTAAAGTTTTAGAAATTATTTTATAATTCTTATTAAAATTTAATATTTTGTTACTTATAATTTTTATATTATATGAAAAATTTATTAATTTATTTCCTACTATTATAAAAACTTTCTTAAACTTCAATACTTTCCAAGCTTTTAATTTTAAAATTTTCTTAAAAACTTGTTTTATATAAGGTTCTCCACCATTTTTTAATTTTCTTATTAATTCCTCATTAAATTTTATAAAAAAATCGTTAAATTTTATAAAAAAATCGTTAAATAAACCCATTATTTATCCTTTTCTTATACATTAAATAAAACATCTATTTCTTCCTGAGTAAATCCTAAATTTAATAATTTCTGATTTGCTGTTTGTCTCTTAATTAATTTTTGCTCTTCCTCTATTTTTAACTTATATTCCTGAAATTCACTGTTTGTCATACATTCTACACATTTAGAAAATAAATTCCAATTTATTCCATCTTCAGATTGATATATACAATTAATACATCCACTTCCATATATTTCAAAAAAAGTTTTTTCCATATTACACAGATGTTCCTTTTCTTGCCGATAACCAAGACCCTGCAAATATTGTAGTAGTTTGTCCATTTGTAACAGAAGCGACTTGTATAACACAATTTCCTGGTGTTGCTCCGTTAACAATAGCAAATCTAATTCTATCTGGTGCTGGTGTATTTACTACTGTATGTAATGCTATTGAATTTAAAGTATTTATTGTTGTTATTCTTTGATAACTTAAAGTTGTAATTGCTCCAAGAGAAGAAAGTATCCATCCTTCTATAGTTGCTCCTATAGGAGCTTTTATTGCATATTTTATTCCAGCATTACCAGAACATTGTACAGTTAATTCTGCTTCTACTATATAAACTTCGTTTTCTGACATACCAAATAATAAATTAGTATCCTGTGCTGTTATTACTGTAGTTGTAAAATTTATATTTAATCTTTTATTAAATAATATTCCTTTTATAATATCAGCAATAGAAATACTGTTGTTTCCATCTGTTAAACCACCCGTATATACTTGATAAAAATAACCTCGTATCCATTGTTTTAACACTGTTCCTATATTACCTTCTCCATCATTTCTAGGCACAATATTTCTTGTGGACATTTTTAACCTCTTGGTTGAAGATTATTATTGCTATCTAATTCTAAAAATTTATCATTTTCATTTAATATTATTGGCATTAAATCACCATTAAAATCTATTTCTAATAATCCTATTTGACCACCCCAATCATCTATTGGCTGTAAATCATTAGTATAATTTATAGAAAATAAAGATATAAATATAAATTTAACAAACATTTTAAATATCCATAGAGAGGGGAATAAAATTTCCCCTCTCTTCTTATATATTAAAGGTCAAAAAATATTATTCCTAAATCATTGTCTATCTGTGCTCTTTTATTATAAGCATCATCATAATTTGCTTTTAATACGGTAGTGAAAGAAACGTCAATTGCATCAAGAATTGCTTTGTTAGTATGAGTGTGTGAATTTGTTACTGCACCTTTTACTTCAGAAGCAGATACTTCATTTGCTCCACCTTCATCTAATTTAGTATCTGTATTTTGAGTATGTGCCTTTGAAACTGCATCATCGTATGATGTTTTTAATGCTGTAGTAAATGCTTGTTCAATTGCATCAAGAATTGCTTTGTTGCTATGTGCATGTTTCTTATCTACTGCATCTTTAATATCGCTTGCAGTTGCAGTATTTCCAGCACCATCATCTATTGATTCTGCTTTGTCTACAATACCATTCTCATCTGTATCATAAACTGTTTTAAGCATATCACCCAAACCAAGTTCTTCCACTAAAAGAACCCAATTTGAATCGTTGTAAAAATAAAAAATATTTTCATCACTAACAAAAACTAATGTTCCTTTTTTTGGAGCATCAAATTTCCATTCTACTCCATCATACCAAGCAATATTTTTTTCTTTTGTTGCCCAATCACCTGATGCAGAAGAACCTACTATGTACCTATCACCTTTTACTACTCCGCTTTCGGGCGTAGATAAATCTTTATCCAATACCGCTGGTTGAAATTCAAAATTTTCTAAATATGGAACTCTCACTTTTACCATGTTATTTCTCCTTTTTTTAAATTATATCAATATACAATATCTTTAATTCTTTATCATATGTTAATAACTTCAAAGTGCCATCGGAATTTAAAGAAACATTTAATCTATCTTTTAAACTTTCTTTTGTTCCTTCCACCCCACCAGCACCTAAATTTTTTTGAATAGCAACTATTTCTTCATTTTGTTTTTTTTCTATATCAGCATGATTTTCTCCACCTAATGTTCCTTCTGGATTAGGGTTATGTAATTCTGCGATTTTAAAAGGAAAATCTGCCATTTAATTATCCTCTATTTATAAAGTTCTTGTGCTTTTACAAAAAGTTCAGCGTGTAATCCTTGTTTTAAAGTAACTTCTGGATTATATTCAAGAACTAATTTTTCGCTTTCTTTATATTTTAATTCTTTTGGTGCTTCAATTATTTTTATCTCTGAAGAAGCGGTACTGAATTCTAAATTAATTAATGAAGCAAGAGAATCGTTGTATACATAAAAAATAAACTGTTTACTTTCTCCAGCAGAAACAATTCCTAAATCTAAATCTTGAATTTCTTCAATTAAAGAACTATCCTTAAATATTCTCATTTTTTCTCCCAAGTAATCGGTCTAACAAACTCAATTTTTTATTTTTAAGTTCTAATTCTAATATTTCTTCTGCTAATTTATCGTTTGTTTCTGGATGTTCTAAAACAGATTTAACTAATTCCGCATTAGAAGTATTTTTTGCTTTTGCCCATGCTGTCTTAAACGCCATTGTCTCGGCTCTTTTTGCATCCCCAAATTTCTTCAAATAAAAATGATATGCTGAATTCCAAATTGTCATCCAACTTCTCTGTCCTTCTATACTTAATCTTTTCCTAACAGAAGGTGGTAAATCTGCAAGTTCTGAATAAGGTGCTCCTGTTAATTCTTTTCTTCCTTGTCTATGTTTATTAATCCATTCAGAAGCGGATTCTTTTGTAAATTTTTCTTTATCCAATAAATAAGATTGAATAGAAGTAGTATCTTGTCCTTTTTGTTTACCAATTACTGCTTTAATTCCTTTGGATTCTGATAACCAAATAGTTTTAAAAGAACCTTTCTCAAATTTATCTGGACTTGTTTGCCCAAATCTATAATATTGAGCAGGTGCTCTATTTTTAACCCATTTAGCTAATTCCAATTCTTCTTCCTTAGAAAATACTAGTTCATCATTTATTTCTTCGTCTTCTTCTAACATTGCGTTTACAAAATTCTTTTTTTCAATTCCTTTTTTATCCTCTGGAATATTTTCTTTTAATTTTTTCTCTGGTGTAGATTTTTTTTCTCCTTGAATATCAATTCCTTTGTCTTCCATATTCTGAACCATCTTAGGATACATTGTATATTCATCACCATTTTTTATTTCTTTAACTCTATTTCTAACTTCCATATCATAATTAAGTCCTCCACAAATAAATACTGTAGTTGCATTAGAAACCAATCCTCTATCAGAAAGGCTTCTTATTAATGTTTTAAATTCTTCTGACATAAATTCTGTTATTGATTTATAATTTACTATCCAAGTTTTTGCATTGTGCTTTCTTGAATCTGGATTTTCTTCTTTTATTAAATCTAATAAATCTTTTAATACAGTGTTTACAAAATCAGTAATTCCTTGATTACATTCTTTAATAAATGGTCGGGGATTTAAAACACTTTCACTCCTAGAAGAAGTAACTGCGTTTGCAATATCAATAAAACCAAGTCCTGCTAAAATTTGTTTTTCAGCAGAAGCAAATAATTCTGCTTGAAACATTGCTTTTAAATCTGGAATCAAATGAGTTATTTCTTCATCCCAATTTCTTGCTCTAATTGGTGTTTTTTTACCTAACTGTCCATCATCAGTAAATTGAACCTGATTTAATTTATTAATTAATTCTTGAACTTTAGATTTTACTCCCTCTAAATCATCATCGGTATAAGTAATTTCTTTATTTAATAATTGTTCGTTTCCTTTACTAATTAATAAAAGATAAGGAATAATTTGGTCTACTAATTCTATTTCCTTATTCTTTATCATATCAATTAATTTCCAGTTTTTATAAACTCCTCTCCTAATTAAATAAGGGGTGGGATATTTATCAAACCAACGGACAAAAAGTTTATACATTAAATAAGCTTTACCTTTTATTTTTTCGCTTTTCGCTTTTCCTAAATAATAATTATAATTAATCAAATCTATTGTTTCCGAATTAGTTTTTTCTACTGCATAAATACTTTCGCCTTTTGCAAAAACCATTGAAATAGGAAGATTCATTCCATCAATTTCTTTCCATTTTGTAATTTTTAATACTGGAAAAGAACCACCTCTCCATCTTTCTTTTAAATATTCTTTTAATAATCCTCGAATACCTGTCTCAATTCCTTGTCCTCTATATTCAGAATTAATATTTTGTAACCAATCATTAAAAGTTTCATCCAGAGCATCACTTTCAGTATCTATATTTATATCTACTGTAGCACAATCTACCTGAAATTGAGTCAACGAATCTACTAAACCAGAAGTATCAGATGATAACATCATATTTACTAAAGTTGCTTGTTCGTGAAACTCCGTCGGTACTATTATTTTCGATAATAACAAAGACATTACTAAATTTAAATAATTAACTGTCTGGTCTGGCATTTAAATCTCCTTTTTAATTTATTTACAATTATTACATACATTTATTTCTTTAACAATTTCTTGTCCTGAAGTAATATATTCTTTTAAAATTTTATATCCTTTTTCATTTTTTAAATTGTCTAATATTTGTAAATCTTTTTCTCTATACTGAAAAAATTTTTTGGTCTTTGTAATAAAATCTAATACAACTACATTCCAATAAGTTCGTTTTCGCTGAGTAATTATTTTCTTATTTTGTTTTTCTTCTAATTTAGAAATATTTTTACATTGTTCGCATTTATACATATTATGCTCCGCATTTACCATGTCTTTGTTTTAACGTACTTATTGTTTTAGAAAATCCTTCGTATGCTATTTTCCATTCACAAATAGCAAATACTTGAAATGCTTGCCAAAGATGGTCTTCTTCAGTTGCACATTCATATGAAATGGTATTTCCTCGTATAATTGCAACAACCGCATTTAATTGTTCATCTAATTTATAATCCAATGGTAAAAATAATAATGCTTCATATAATAAATGACATAATCTTTCAACCGACCAAATAGTTGTGTTTTCAAATTTTTGAATTAATTTACCATTATCTCTAATAGGATTTCCTTTAACATCTTTTTCAATACCTACTTCAATTTTTTCTCCAAAGTCTACCCATATCAATCTACTTTTATCAATTTCGGGGTCTGATTCTAAATATCCATATACTCCTCGACCTGGACTACCACCTGTACAATCTAATGCTAAATAATTTGGGTCTAATCTTTGATATAAATATTTAAATATTAAATAAGAATCTTTCTCTGGTAAATTTCTTACTGTAATATTATAAAGATAACGCCATTTATTATTTATTTCTGCCATCACAATAATTTCTGTTGTACCACCTATTTCTCCAACATCAGAAGCAATTACCAATCTATCAATATGTTGGGGTTTATCTACAACACACAAGGCTCGATACATTCCAAAATTCTTTTTATCAATTTCAATGTTTTTAATTGTAACATTTTCATCCAATGTTCCATCTTTTTTTCGAGGATAACATAATTCACTTATTCTCTGCATATCAAGTGCAGAAACACCTTCTTGAATTACATCTCCATCTACAAAAACTCTAAAACCTATTGATTGTTTGCCACCATATTTTTTAATTGCTTTTTTTTCTTCCTTCTCATCATAATTAGGATTACAATATTGTGGAAGATTAAGTACTTGTTCTGGATGTTCATTTTCAAAGAACATTTTTCCAGCAGGAGAATTTTTTGTAAAATTCGTCATGCCAGCTATTCGTTCTACACAATTATGAACAATAAATCCATTTGCTATAAAATTTCCTGTAGAAGTAGTTAAATCATAACAATCTATATTTTTTTCAAATCCATTTAATTTTATTTCTAAAGAATCTCCCCATAAAATACCTTTATAATTATCTTTTGCAATATCTATATAATTTATTGTTTGTGTTTTATAAGTTGTCAAAGAACATTTGATTGCTTCGTTCCATCTATAAATTCTGTGTCCTTTGCTTAAAACTCTAATTTTATGGTCTGGAGTAAGCCAAAGATTATGACCATTTTCTTGTAAAATATTGATTACATTTTTATTGCCTTGATAAATAACATTTAAAATTTTAGCTTTGCATGTTTGATTTTTTTCTTCGTCATAAGCCAAAATTTCATCTCCAATTTTACAGTCTTCTATATTCTTTGTTTTTAAATCGCTTAATAAAATTTTTGAACCTTTTGCTACACAGCCCATTTCGTGTCGAGAATCTGCACGTTTTTCGTATACTATTTTATTTTCTTTGCTTGCTTCTTCAATATAAAGTCTTTTAAAATGTTTTTGAAAAAATTGGTCTCCTGCTCTTTTACCATCGGCTATATTCATATTTACCGATTCTATAGTTACTCCATTACGAGTAGTTATTCTATAATTCAAACCTCTATTAATACTTTTTTTAAAAATTTTCAATATTGGATGATATTCCAATGCTTTTATAATTGTTTCAAGAACTCCCCTGATATGCATCATGTCAAAAGAACTAAATCCTGCTTCTTCGTTTTCACCAAACATTACATATTCACATGTATCAATTTTTTCTACTGTCCAAGTCTTACCATAACCTCTACCACCAAATTGAAAAATATTTCCACAATTTTCTTTAAATGCCATTTTTTCTTTTTCTGATAATCCTGGTATATCACTAAAAATACCATACTCCCAAGAAAGCATAGGAATTTGTGCTAATCTCATATGAATAAAATCTTCTTCTGTAAAAAGAGCAAGATTATCTGGATTAGAAAATAAACATTCTGCTACACATTGAGAATCATAAAAAAGTTCCATCCATTCTAATTCAGATTCATTTAATTTTTCTTCTAACATAATTTCCTTATAAGGGCGTGGTATTAACTAAGGACTCACCCTTTCGTATATCCACGCATCGTGATACAATTGTTTTATGTATTTATGTTTTTTATAAATACTAAAACATAAGAATTATTACTAATAATTCTATTAATCAATAATTAGCTTTCTTAAAGAAAGCTTTTAATTCATATACTATATTAATATTATAATAGAACTTAAACCGAAAGGATTTGAAACGAAAAACAAAAGCGGAAATTAATCCTGTCCTGATTCTTTTATATCCCCACTCTCTTTAAGTGGGTCAATATTCTCTTGAACATTATAAATCTTTTTTTCTAACCAATCTATGTATAATATACTTTTACATTCTTTGCCTAATAAAATTTTAGACATATCCTCTTTAGTAAGTTTTCCTAATTTATAACATTCCCATAACCAATCATTTGCAAGAACTTTATCTTTAAACCAGGGATGTTTACATGCCTCCCAAACATCGGGTCTCATATAAAACATTATCGGTTTAGAACAATGAGGACATATTCTGAATCTGCTTGCTTGATATTGTTCTCTAGCCCATTTAAGACACTTCTTTTTAAATTGATTTATATAAAGCAAAGGGTCATCTCCCTTTTGCTCTTGAGCCAATCCTAAAACTTTCTTAATTTCAATAATTCTTTCATTTATTTCATTTATTGTTTTAAGTTCCTGAGAAGGAACATCATACATTTCTTTTTCTTTTAATTTTCTAGTATATTCATCATTTACAGCATTATAAATTCTTTGTAATTGCATTTCATAAAAAATTAAATTTTTCAAAAGAGCAACATCCGAAGGGTCTTCTATACTTCTAGATTTTACATAAATATCAAATAATTTTTTTGCTTCCTGTGCTTCTTCTTTACTAACCCAAATACCAACTTCATTTTTTATCGTAATACATTTAGAAGTATCTAATAATTTTTTTTCAATATCAGTTCCATATTTCTTATTATAAAGTTCAGAAGCAATTTTAGAAAATTCTTCTTCTGGTGTATCTTTGTACTGTTTAAATTTTCTTAATCTAATTTTATATCCTTCAAAATCTGGTCTTTTAGTCATAAGTCCTTCTTAGATAATGAGTTAAGAAATTAAAGTGTATTCCTATCCCTTTGTCTATTTATATATAAAAATTTAATTATTCCCCAAAACTATCCAGAGGAAATATATTTTTACAATTTTTACAAAGTAAATAAATATTCGTAATCCCATTTCGAGTAACAGTCGCATGATACCTTTTACAATTTCTATGTAAATAATCCCATTCCAAGAGGTTAAGACTTGTTTCAAATATAGCTTCTTCTCCCTCATTAATATCATCGGAACTGTCAAACATTTTATTGCCTCTAAGTATTTATATTTAAATGACTTATATCTAAATAAATTGGGCTAAAATCTACCGACCAGGAATCCCCAGTCCATCGTAAACTTTAGCCCGATAAGAGGGAGGCGATTCATTCCTCCCTTTGAGTTTGTTCTGAACATGTTCAGAACTATTTGAATAACCTTCTTCGAGGCTTCAACGTCTTAAAGCAGTCAAAGAAGGAGTAAATACGGGAAGAGGAGCATATTTAGTGAATTACTTTCGTAATCAGGCAAAAGCTCCTCTTTGAGTGTGTCTTATAGACATATTTAATCACTCCTCTTTATGCCTCTCACTATAAGTATAACATATTTTAAGGTAGTTTGTCAAGTCTGGAGGAAAAATATTTTCCCAACTACTACTTTTAGTACACCCCCTTGCTAAATAAAACCTCGCCTCTGGCTCGGTGGCTCTATAACTCCCAAAGAAGTAAATAATAGCTAAGAATCATCCTTGTCTGCCTTTCGGCAGGGATTCTCTTAGCCATGGCGTTCCTACGCTTAATCTGACCCATTGTAGACAAGAATAACAAATATATTTATATCTATTTTTATATATCATAAATAAGAACGGATATAAAATCTATAACTCATTGGTATTATTAAAGATATATTTTTTATATTTTAAAAATAAATATTAAGTAAATATTGACCTAACTAATTGATATTATTATACTTATATTTATTCTATTATAATTAATTCTGGCTTCTTCTAAGTTATTAATATTGTATATCGGGCTTTTTTCTTGTAGGAACGGAGATGATTTCTATCCGTTCCGAGATTGAAATGATGATACGGTCGTAGGCTTTTTATCGTTTTTTGTCCGTTCTGCTAAAAATGACCCTACCTCCTTAGATTGTTGTAACTTGTTGTAAGACAACAAGGTTTATCATCTTAAAATGTATGATTTTGGGATTCAGTTCTAATAATTGAATTATTTTATTAAATAAATTTAATGTAAACCATTGTCCCCCAACAGTTTACATTAATTCCTTATTTTTTAATTCTTTATAACCTTATTAATTCCAATAAGTTACATTAATTTAATAAATTGATTAATTAAATCAATTTTTTTGATCCTGGTCTATACCAGGCAACAGACTAAGCTTATTGATCCTTAGTCTATTAGTACCTTGTTTATTATTTATCTATTCTTTTAGGTTATTATTTACTTTTTATTATTTATTGCTTTTAATGATTTAATTTATAATACTACCAAGAAAAAATATTTATTATTAATTAGTATAACTTCTTTAATTACAATAACTTATAATAATAAAACTATTTTTTAAATTTATTATAACTTATTTAATTATAATGGGTTACATTAAAAATATTTATTTGACAAGTATTTATTTATGAGTTATACTTAATTAGAAAAACAAAGGATATTAAAATGGCAAGATTAATTAAAAAAATAAAAAATAGGATAAAAGAATTAAGACAGTCAAAATCTTTAACAGTAGATTATGTTTTTGTTTTTTATGGCTGGAATTAATAAGGATAACTAAAAATGATTAAATTGTTGATACCTATTGACAAAACAAAAAAGTATAAATCAGATTTACGCGGTTTTTGGTATAGCCAAGAATCAAAAAAATTGTATTATGATTACATTATAACAAAAAGATATAAAAACTCAAATAAAAATTATTTAGAATATTTAAAACAAAAGTATAATCAAGAGAGTTTATTTTACCTTCAGAACGGACAAG
>Ga0315286_10000200_pt1 | contig 46096 bp, 54 predicted proteins | sample YL17G10_0_MG_FD_205038 | JGI IMG/M metagenome (GOLD analysis project Ga0315286, IMG submission 205038) | Sediment microbial communities from Yellowstone Lake, YNP, Wyoming, USA - YL17G10_0 | ecosystem: Environmental > Aquatic > Freshwater > Lake > Sediment | place: USA: Wyoming | collected...
AACATGCAAAGACAGGCCGTGCCTCTTCTTGTCCCTGAAGCGCCATTTGTTGGGACCGGTCTTGAGAGGAAAGTTGCCGATGATTCGAACCTGCTTACCCGTGCGACCGCTGCTGGCAGGGTCGCCAAGGTCACATCCGACGAAATAGTCATCGGCAGGGCGGGGAAGAAAGACACTTACGAGTTGACGAAATTCCAAAGATCCAACCAGAACACTTGCATTCATTCTCGGCCGATAGTAAAGGTCGGACAGAAAGTTGAAAAAGATGACGTAATAGCTGACAGTTCCGCGACGGACATGGGCGAACTTGCGCTTGGCAGGAACATCCTTACGGCTTTCATGCCGTGGGAAGGCTACAACTATGAGGACGCGATAATCCTTTCGGAGCGCCTGGTTAAGAAGGATTTCTTCACTTCCGTACATATAGAAAGGTTCGAAGTCGATATCAGAGCCACGAAACTCGGGATGGAAGAAATAACAAGGGAAATACCGAACGTTTCCGAAGAAGCTCTGGCCGATCTGGATGACAGGGGAATAATAAGGCCGGGCGCAGACGTAAAGCAGGGAGATATACTTGTCGGCAAGGTCACTCCCAAGGGAGAAACGGAGCTTCCTGCCGAGGAAAAATTGCTTAGGGCCATATTCGGCGACAAGGCGCGCGATATGCGCGACACTTCTCTTAAGGTCCCTTCCGGTGAACGCGGAAAGGTCATCGCGGTCAGGACTTTCTCAAGACAGCAGGGCGACGAGCTTCCGCCGGGCGTTCATGAGGTCATCAGGGTCTATATCGCGCAGTACAGGAAGGTCTCTGTCGGTGACAAACTGGCTGGCCGCCACGGGAACAAAGGGATCGTGGCAAGGATAGTCCCTGAAGAGGACATGCCTTATCTCCCCGACGGCACTCCTATCGAAGTTATATTAAATCCGTTAGGCGTTCCTTCGCGTATGAACATAGGCCAGATATTCGAGCTGTTCCTCGGCCATGCCGGCATGATATTCAACAAGTATTATGAAGTACCTACTTTTGATGAGGCGATATATGAGAACGCTTCTGACATAAAGGTAAAGGAAGAGCTGCAGAAAGCGGGCGCAAAACCGGGTTATTCGTGGGTCAATACGACTGGCAAAGTATTGCTCCGTGACGGCAGGACAGGCAAGCATTTTGAGAGGCCTGTCGCGGTAGGCTGCATGTACCTGATGAAGCTTATACACCTTGTGGACGACAAGATGCACGCCAGGTCAACAGGTCCTTATTCATTGATAACCCAGCAGCCTCTCGGAGGAAAGGCCCAATTCGGCGGCCAGAGGTTCGGAGAAATGGAAGTTTGGGCGCTCGAAGCCTATGGTGCGGCGAACACTCTGCAAGAGCTTCTTACCGTAAAGTCCGACGATGTTGCGGGGCGGGCCAGGGTATACGAAGAGATAATCAAGGGAAAGCTCATGGGTAAGCCTGGAATTCCCGAATCCTTCAAGGTCCTTTTAAAGGAACTTAGAAGCCTTTGCCTGGACGTCAAGACGTTGAACAAAGAGGGAAAAGAAGTGAACATAGACGAGGAAATACTGGAAAAAGCGAGCATCTTCGGCCGTATGCCGCAGAGCAAGAGGGAAAAGAGCAACTATGCAACTTAAGAAAAAAGAAACAAGGGACTTCGAAACAATTAAGATAGGGCTTGCTTCGACCGAGAGGATCCTTTCATGGTCCCGCGGCGAGGTTGAAAAGCCGGAGACCATCAATTACAGGACGTTCAAGCCCGAGAGAAAAGGGCTTTTCTGCGAAAAGATATTCGGCCCCGTCAAGGACTGGGAATGCCACTGCGGAAAATACAGGCGCATAAGGTACAGGGGGATAGTCTGCGAAAGGTGCGGCGTTGAGGTGACCACTTCAAGGGTCCGCAGGGAGAGAATGGGGCATATCAAGCTCGCAGTGCCCGTATCACACGTCTGGTTCCTGCGCGGAACTCCCGGTTTCATAGGAATAGTGCTCGACGCGTCCACAAAGCTGATCGAAGAGGTCATTTATTACGATGCTTATATGGTCACGGATGTTTCGCATGAAGGAAAAGAAAAGATAAAGTTGAAGATCGGGCAGGTCTTGAGGGAGCCGGAATACCAGGAAGCAAGGGAAAAATACGGCAACGCCTTCAAGGCGGAAATGGGCGCAAAGGCAGTTCGGGAAGTGCTTTCCAAGGTTGACCTTCAGTCTCATGTCACGAAACTTAGAAGGGACCTTAAAGGTTCGGAAGGGCAAAAGAGGATAAAGATAGTAAAACGCTTAAGGGTTGTGGAGGCGTTCTTCAAGTCAGGGAACAAGCCCGAATGGATGATACTTGAAGTCGTACCTGTCATGCCGCCGGACCTTCGTCCGATGGTGCAGCTCGAAGGAGGAAGGTTTGCCACATCCGACCTCAACGATCTTTACAGGAGGGTCCTTAACAGGAACAACAGGCTTAAGAAAATAATAAGCATGGGAGCTCCCGACATGATCGTAAGGAACGAAAAGAGGATGCTCCAGGAAGCTGTCGATGTCCTTATTGATAATGGAAGAAGGAAAAGGGCAGTGACCGGCTCGACTGGAAGGCCGCTTAAATCGCTTTCGGATATCATTGAGGGCAAACAGGGTAGGTTTAGGCAGAACCTCCTCGGAAAGCGCGCGGATTATTCCGGAAGATCGGTCATAGTCGTCGGCCCCACTCTCAAGATACACCAGTGCGGCCTGCCGAAAGAAATGGCGCTAGAGCTATTCAAGCCTTTCGTTATCAGGAAGCTTGTTGAACGCGGTCTTTCGCAGAACGTAAAAAGCGCGAAGAGGCATATCGATAAAAGAGAAATATTTGTTTGGGACATACTCGAAGAGGTCATCAAGGGCCATCCTGTCCTCTTGAACCGAGCGCCAACGCTCCACAGGCTGGGCATCCAGGCTTTCGAACCGATATTGGTCGAAGGAAAAGCCATACAGATCCATCCTCTGGTCTGCCCGGCGTTCAACGCGGACTTTGACGGCGACCAGATGGCGGTCCATGTCCCGCTTTTGACCGAATCCCGGGTCGAAGCAAGGCTTCTGATGCTGTCTTCAAGGAACATACTTTCGCCGGCGTCCGGAAGGCCGATAATAACCCCGACACAGGACATGGTCCTCGGCGTTTATTTCATGACAGCCGCGGATGAAAAGGTCATCCTCGGAAAAGGCATGAACATCTCCTCCGATGACGAAGCAATGATCGCACATGACCTGGACCAGATCCACCTCCACGCGTTGATCAACGTGAAAAGGGAAGGCCAAATGGTCCAGACAACGGTTGGCAGGATAAAGTTCAACAATACATTATCAAAGGTCCTGGCAAAGAGAGTCCCCGGAGAAAAGCTTGAATTCATCAATTATGTTGTGGATAAGAAAAAACTTGAGCAGCTTATCCTGTTCTTCTACAAGAACTACGGCGCCGAAGTGACCGCAGAGATGGCGGACGAGATAAAACGTATCGGCTTTAAATACGCGACGCTCGCCGGCATATCTATTTCGATAGACGACCTAAAAGTGCCGGTGCAAAAGAAGAATATCGTCGGCAAAGCGACCAAACAGATAGAATCATTGGATAAACAGCTTAAAAGCGGCCACATATCTTCCAAAGAGCATTTCATGCGTTCCATTGATATTTGGAGCGGCGTGACGGAAGAAGTGACCGACGCGATGCTGCGCGAATTCGACAAGCTCAATTCCGTTTACCTTATGGCATTTTCGGGAGCGAGGGGCAACCTACAACAAGTAAGGCAGCTCGCGGGCATCCGCGGCCTCATGGCCGATCCTTCCGGGAACATCATAAGCATTCCCATCAAGACGAACTTTAAGGAAGGATTGAACGTTACGGAATATTTCATTTCATCGTACGGAGCTAGGAAAGGTCTAGTTGACACCGCGCTGCGTACGGCGGATTCGGGATATTTGACAAGAAGGCTGGTTGATGTGGCGCAGGACGTGATAATAACAGCGGAAGACTGCGGTTCGGAAGAAGGCATAGTCCTTTCAAACATAAGGGAAGGATATGAGGAAGTGCTGCCGCTTCAGCCGAGGCTCATCGGCAGGATAGCGGTAAAGAACGTTGCTGACCCGATCTCCGGGAAAACGCTCGCGAAAGCCGGCGAGGAGATAGGCGAGGCCGCAGCAAAAGCGATATCCGAAGCGGGAATTGAGAAGGTAAAAGTCAGGTCCGTCCTGACATGCAGGATCATAAAAGGACTTTGTCAAAAATGTTACGGCAGGGACCTTTCGCACGGCAGCATAATAAGCATAGGGGAAGCGGTCGGCATAATTGCTGCTCAGTCAATAGGCGAGCCGGGCACACAGCTGACGATGAGAACGTTCCATCTCGGCGGAGTTGCTCTTCACAAAGCGGCAAAAGTCCCGGTCAAGGTGAAACACGGCGGGAAATTGCAGTGGGGCGAAGGCATCGAGATAAGGGATATAATCGACGAGAACGGCGATAAGGTAAAGATGGTCACCAGAGAGTCAACCGCGTTCGTAAAGATAAAAGACAAGAAGGAAGAGCACATACTCCCGGTCGGAGCCATCTTGAAGAGCAAGGAAGACGCAAGCGTTTCGTCCGGCGATGTAATTGCTGAATACGATCCGACATATGAATATGCGGTATCAAGCGCCGAAGGAAGGGTAATGTATCTCGGCCTGGATGTCACGGAAAGAAAGAGAAAGATCGAGAACAAGACCGTCACCGAAAGGATCGCGAAGAATGACGGCGCCATATTCATATATAATCCTAAGTTAAGGAAAGAATATGACATACCCAAGGAAGCAAAACTATATGCAAAAGTCGGCGATAAGGTGAAGGTGGGCGATGAAGTGGCGGCAGGTGTTGTTGCAAAGACCGGCGGTGTCGTTATCTCCATAAAAGAGGGCAAGGGAAAGACCTTTGTAGTGGTCCCCGGCGAAAATTACACGATACCCTCAGGCTCAAAGATCGCAGTTGAGGACGAAAAAGACGTTGTCAGCTACGATTTCCTCTCCAAAGTAGAGAGCATAAGAAGGGACCCGAGCAAAACGCGCGATATCATCCAGGGTTTGCCGAAAGTAGAAGAGCTCTTTGAAGGGCGCAGGCCGAAAGACCCCACATTGCTTTCCGAAACCGAAGGAATGGTGGAGATTTCCGAAAGGGAAGGGATAAGGATAATAACCATCGCATCCTCCCACGAAAAGCGCGAATATGCGGTCCCGTATGAGACAAGGCTGCGCGTTGCGAACGGCGACAAAATAGGACCCGGGGTGCCCTTAACTGACGGCAGCATAAATCCGCACGACCTGCTCAGGATACTGAATAAGCAGGCGGCGCAGACATTCCTTGTTGACGAAATACAGAAGATATACAGGGGACAGGGGGTCACGATAAACGACAAGCATATAGAGGTAATAGTAAAGCAGATGACAAGCAAGGTAAGGGTGGTGAACCCTGGCGACACGATGCTCCTCCCCGGAGAGCTGCTTGAAGCATCCGAGCTTGAAAAGACAAATGCCGCCAATAAAGGAGAGGCTGCAACGGCGACAGAGGTACTCCTCGGTATAACCAAAGCTTCTCTTTCAACAGAATCTTTCATCTCAGCGGCTTCGTTCCAGGAAACGGCAAGGATATTGACCGACGCGGCGATAAAGGGGCGCATCGATAAAATGTACGGCTTGAAAGAGAACGTCATAATCGGAAAGCTTATCCCTGCGGGAACGGGTTTTTCGTCATACAGGTCTATCGATCTCGTTCCTTATACTTTAAGCGGGCCGGTTGAAAAAACAGCAAGCGAGGGAGCATAAAACCGATGACGACAATAAATCAGTTGATCAGGATGGGCAGGAAGAAAAAAACTTTCAAGAGCAAGGCTCCTGCATTGTTCGGGAACCCGTTCAAAAGAGGCGTCTGCATAAGGGTTTACACGACAACGCCAAAGAAGCCGAACTCGGCTCTCAGAAAAGTCGCCAGGGTCCGCCTTACCAATGGAATGGAAGTGTCTGCCTATATTCCGGGCGTCGGCCACAATCTTCAGGAACACTCTGTGGTACTTGTCAGAGGAGGAAGGGTCAAAGATCTTCCGGGGGTCAGATACCATATTGTAAGGGGCACTTTCGATACCGGCGGTGTCGAGAACAGAAAACAGAGCCGCTCCCGCTACGGGGCGAAAAAGCCAAAAGCAACGGCCGGAAAGGCTGCTGCATAAGCAGGGGATAATATGCCAAGAAGAGGGAACATAGTTAAAAGGAAAATTCTGCCGGATCCCGTTTACGGGAACGTGACGGTCCAGAAATTCATCAACAAGATGATGTGGAGAGGCAAGAAAAGCACGGTTGAAAGGCTTTTTTACGGCGCTCTTGACATGGCCGCGGAAAAACTTAAGAAGCCGCAGCTCGAGATATTCGAGAAGGCATTGAACAATGTCCGTCCTCTCATGGAAGTGAAGCCCAGAAGGGTGGGAGGGGCGACGTACCAGATACCGATCGAAGTCTCGGAGGACAGGGGGCTCTCGATCTCGATGCAGTGGATTCGTGAGAACGCGAGAAAGCGACCGGGCCATTCAATGTCGGAGCGGCTTTCTGCGGAATTGATGGACGCTTACAACGGGGTCGGGGCGTCGATGAAGAAACGGGAGGATACCCACAAAATGGCAGAGGCTAACAAGGCTTTTGCTCATTTCAGGTGGTAATCAATAATATATGGTAAGGACACATCCGATAGAAAAATATAGGAACATAGGTATTGCGGCGCATATCGACGCCGGCAAGACCACGACAACGGAAAGAATACTTTTCTATTCCGGGAAGATCCACAAGATCGGCGATGTTGATGATGGAACTACTGTTATGGACTGGATGGTCCAGGAAAGGGAGCGAGGGATAACTATTACGTCAGCTGCTATTACGACCACCTGGAAAGATTACAGGATAAATATAATTGATACGCCGGGTCACGTTGATTTCACGGTGGAAGTTGAACGATCGCTCAGGGTGCTGGATGGGATGGTCGCGGTTTTTTGTGCTGTGGGAGGCGTCCAGCCTCAATCAGAGACCGTCTGGAGGCAGGCCACAAAGTACAAGGTCCCGCGGCTCGCTTTTATAAACAAGATGGACAGGATAGGCGCCGACTTTTTCAGGTGCGTTAAGCAGCTAAAGGAGCGACTGGGTGCGCATCCGGTCCTTCTGCAGATACCGATCGGCATGGAGGAAAAATTCATTGGAGCGGTCGATCTTCTTGAAATGAAGGCGATCACATTTGAAGATGAACTCGGGGCAAAACCGCTTACCAAGGAGATCCCGGCAGAACTTTTGAACGATGCGAAACATTACAGGGAAAAATTGATCGAAGCCGCGGCTGAAGCGGACGATGCACTGCTTGAAAAATATCTGGAGAAACACACTTTGGATAATGGAGAGATCAAACGAGGAATCAGGAAATTGACCATTGACTGCAAGATAATCCCTGTGACATGCGGAACGGCTCTCAAGAACAAGGGCGTTCAGCCCATGCTCGACGCGGTCATTGATTATCTTCCTTCTCCTGAAGATGTCCCGGCTGTAATGGGATTCAACCCGAAAACAGGCACGGATGAGGAAAGACCTGCAACGGATAGTGCGCCGTTCTCGGCTCTGGCGTTCAAGATAGCGACCGACCCTTTTGTGGGAAAATTGATATTTTTCAGGGTTTATTCCGGGATACTAAAGTCCGGCTCTTACATATTAAATTCAACCAAGGATTCGAAGGAGAGGATAGGAAGGCTTCTTCAAATGCACGCGGATAAGCGCGAAGAGATCGAGGAAGTGCACGCGGGGGATATCGCAGCGGCGGTCGGCCTTAAAGGCACTATAACAGGGGATACGATATGTGAAGAAGAAAAACCCGTTATATTGGAATCCATAGTGTTCCCTGAACCCGTAATATATGTTGCTATCGAGCCAAAGACCAAGGCAGACCAGGAGAAACTCGGGGTTGCTCTTGGCCGTTTGGCGGAAGAAGACCCGACCTTTAGGGTCAAGGGGGATCCCGAAACAGGGCAGACGATCATCTCCGGAATGGGAGAGCTTCACCTTGAGATCATCGTTGATAGGCTTCTTCGTGAATTCAGGGTTGATGCGAACGTCGGGAAACCTCAGGTAGCTTATAAAGAAACCATTAAAGGTGCGGCTGAAGCGGAAGGCAAATTCATAAGGCAGACGGGAGGCCGCGGCCAGTACGGGCATGTCTGGGTAAAGGTGGAGGCCCTGCCGCCGGGTACAAAATTCGAATTTGTGAACAAGATCGTCGGAGGGTCAATACCGAAGGAATACATCCCGGCCGTTGAAGACGGCATTGTTGAAGCGATGCAGACAGGGGTCCTCGCAGGATACCCGGTCATCGACCTCAGGGTCACGCTTTTCGACGGTTCATTCCATGAAGTGGACTCTTCGGAAATGGCGTTCAAGATAGCGGGTTCAATGGCTTTCAAGGAAGGGTTCATACATTCAAAACCCATCCTGCTTGAACCGTTAATGAGCGTTGAGGTGGAAATACCGGAACAGTATATGGGAGATGTCATCGGCGACCTTAACAGCAGGAGAGGGAAGATAGAAGGCCTGGAATCGCACGCGGGGGTCCAGATAATAAAGGCAAAAGTCCCCCTTTCGGACATGTTCGGTTACGCGACGGCGCTAAGGAGTAAGACGCAGGGAAGGGGCATCTATACGATGGAATTCTCTAGGTACGAGGAAGTGCCGAAGAACATTTCCGAAGGAATAATTTCAAAGGCGCAGGGAAAGTAAAAAATGGCAAGACAAAAGATAAGGATAAGATTAAAAGGCTACGACAGCAGGTTGCTCGACCAATCCGCATTGAAGATCGTCGATACGGCGAAAAGGGCGGGCGGCGTTGTTTCGGGCCCGATACCTCTTCCGACGGACAAAGAAATTTATTGCGTGAACAGGTCCACGAACATAGACAAGAAATCGCGGGAGCATTTTGAGATAAGGATACATAAAAGATTGATCGATATCCTGGATCCCGCCCAGCAGACGGTCGACGCTTTGATGCAGTTAGACCTGCCGGCCGGAGTGGATATCGAGATAAAGTTGAAATAATAATATGACGGAAATATTAGCAAGAAAAATAGGGATGACGCATGTTTACAACGAGTTGGGCCTCGTGGAGCCTGTGACAGTTGTGGAAGCGGGCCCGTGCTTCGTCGTTAACCTGAGGACAAAAGAAAAGAACGGATACCAGGCCGTACAGCTCGGTTTTGTGAAGGCAAAGAAGACGAATAAGGCTATGGAAGGATATTACAAGAAGCAGGGCGCAAAAGAGAACTTCAGGTACCTGAAAGAATTCAGGAAAGACAAACTTGATGATTACTCTATCGGGCAGGAGATCAAAGCTGATGCCTTCAAGATGAACGAGATGGTAAGTGTTACCGGAACATCCATCGGAAAAGGCTTCCAGGGGCCGGTGAAAAGACATCATTTTAACCGTCATCCGATGAGCCACGGCTCAAAGTCCCACAGGATGCCGGGTTCGTCGGGATCGGGAACCTTCATGGGACATGTGCAAAAAGGGAAAAGAAGGGCGGGGCACATGGGGTCAGACACGGTCACGACAAAAGGCCTTGTTGTCCTTTTCATCGACGCGTCAAAGAACATCCTGGCGATAAGGGGCTCCGTGCCCGGGCCGAAAGGAAGCATTTTGACGGTCAAAGGCACGGGGATAATCACGAAAACGAGAGTAAAGAAGATAGCTCAGGCGCCGCTTGAAAAAGCCGCAAAGATGGCCGCCGCAGCTCCTTCAGGGAAGAAATAATCATGGCAAAATTGGACCTATACGGGATGAACGGAAAAGTTGACGGGAGCGTAAAGGCCTCCGACAGGGTCTTTTCCGCGCCGATGAACGAACATCTGGTGAATGAAACGCTGAACTGGTACCTGGCGACGGGCAGGCAGGGGAACGCGAGCACAAAAACACGCGCGGAAGTTTCCGGAGGCGGAAGGAAGCCCTGGAGGCAGAAAGGCACGGGGCGCGCAAGGATCGGGGATAACAGGGCGCCTCACTGGAGGCACGGCGGAGTGGCATTTGGGCCGAAACCAAGGGATTATTCTTTCAGCCTGCCGATCAAAATCAGGAAAGCAGCCATTAGGGCGGTCATTTCGGATAAAGTCTTGTCAGGCAAGATAAAAGTGGTGGAGCAGTGGGCATTATCGAACGCGAAGACCAAAGAGATGGCGAAAATACTGGAAGCCCTGGGAGTGAAAAAAAGCGTTCTTTTGATCATTCCGACTCCGGACCCGAAAGTAGAGCGCGCTTCCAGGAACATAAAGGGTGTAAAGGTGGCCGTGGGCAGGGCGCTCAATGTTTACGACATGCTCAAGCATGATGAAATGATAATCACAAAAGACGCGATCCCGGTACTTGAGGAGGCTTACGCATAATGGCAGATCCGTACCAGATAATAATAGAGCCGATAGTCACGGAAAAAAGCTCCGGGTTGAGGGTTAATTCCATTTATGTTTTCAAGGTGCTGAAGAATGCGACAAAGTCACAGATCAAGAACGCGCTGAAGCTCGCCTTTGGAGTGGACGCCAAATCGATAAACACCACAAAGGTAAGAGGCAAGGTGAGGCATCTGGGCCGAAGTATCGGCGTAACTGCCGGATGGAAAAAGGCATACGTGCAGCTTAAAGAAGGTCAGAAGATAAAGGAACTGGAGGTAGGCGCATAATGCCGGTAAGGGTAAGAAGGTCATTAACGAACGGACAGAGATTCAGGGTCGACCTGGATTACAGCGATGTCACGACTTCCAAGCCTGAAAAATCCCTGCTGACCAAAGTCAGGAAGACTTCCGGAAGGGATTGGCGCGGAAGGATAAGCTCAAGACATAAGGGCGGCGGGAATAAAAAGCTTTATAGGATCATAGATTTCAAGAGGAACAAGGACAATGTTCCCGGAAAGATCGTGTCCATCGAATACGATCCTTTCAGGAATTCTTTCATTGCCCTGGTCAATTACCTGGACGGCGAAAAAAGGTACATCCTGGCGCCGCTCGGGATAAAAGTAGGGGATCCCGTGCAGTCCGGTTCGGATGCGGATATTAAACCCGGCAATGCGCTACCGATAAAGAATATTCCCGTCGGCACAATGATACATAATATTGAAATGGCCGCGGGAAAAGGCGGAGCGCTTGCGAGGTCAGCGGGTTCATTCGCTTCCTTGGTGGCCAAAGAAGGAAGGTATGCAACAGTAAAACTTCCTTCCGGAGAGCAGAGGCTTATACATATCGATTGTCGAGCGACTGTTGGCCAGCTTGGCAATTTGGATGCGAAGAATGTCGTACTTGGCCGCGCCGGAAGAATGAGGCACCTTGGCAGGAGGCCCGCGGTCAGGGGCGTTGCAATGAATCCGTGCGATCATCCTCACGGAGGCGGAGAGGGGCGTTCCCCTATCGGAATGCCGTCACCGGTAACACCCTGGGGCAAACCGACGCTGGGATATAGAACAAGGAAAAAAAGAAAAATTAGCGACAGGTTCATCATCATGAGGAGGGCATAAATTGACAAGATCTTCAAAAAAAGGGCCTTTTGTGGATTATCACCTGCTTGAAAAGATCAGCAAGATGCAGTCAGGCGGGGACAAGAAAATGATAAAGACCTGGTCAAGAAGGAGCGTCATTATTCCGGAAATGGTAGGATTTACTATCGCCGTCCATAATGGCAATAAGCACATACCTATATATATAACGGAGAACATGGTGGGTTGCAAGCTCGGGGAATTCGCGCCCACAAGGACGTTCAGGGGACATAGCGTGCCCACGGCCAAAAAAATGGCATTAACATAATAATATGAAAGTAAAAGCACAAGCAAAATATTTAAGAGCGGCGCCGAGGAAGGTCCGGCAGGTCGCGGACCTAATAAGGGGAAAGCATGTCAAGGAGGCCATGGTCATACTAAAGTTCCTGCCAAATCTCGGGGCGAAGCTTATCGAAAAGGTGCTTAAATCCGCCGTGGCGAACGCAAAGAACAATTACAAGCTGGGCGACGATAAATTATTCGTGTCGGAGATATTGATCGACGGGGCGACATCCCTTAAAAGGGTCCATCCAAGGGCCAAGGGAAGCGCATTCCCGATATTGAAAAGACAGAGCCATATAACGATATACATTGAGGAGGCGCCAAGTGGGGCAAAAAGTCCATCCTAAAGGATTCCGTCTAGGAGTAATTGAGACCTGGGATTCCAACTGGTTCGCAGGCAAGAAGGAGTACAGCACTCTCATGCTTGAGGACCTGAAGGTCCGCAAGTACATCAAGCACAATCTGTATAAGGCGGGGATATCGAAGATAAAGATAAGCAGAAGGGCGAACCAGATAGAGATAAATGTTTATTCCGCGAAGCCGGGCCTTGTTATAGGCAGGGGTGGAAGGGAAGTTGCTGCGTTGAGGGAGGAATTGGTCAAGATGACCAATAAACAGGTGGAACTGAATATACAAGAGGAAGCAAATCCTGAAATATGTGCGCAGCTTGTAGCCGAAAACGTGGCGGCCCAGCAGGAAAAGAGGATCGCATACAGAAGGGTTATGAAGCAGGCGGTAGCCAAAGCGCTGCGTTCAGGAGCTAAAGGCATAAAGATAATGTGCGGCGGCCGTCTAAACGGAGCCGAGATCGCCAGGAGCGAGTGGTACAGAAAGGGAAGGGTCCCGCTCCAGACGCTTCGGGCAAGGATAGAATATGGATTCGCCGAAGCGATGACGGTATACGGGAAGATAGGCGTTAAGGTGTGGATATACAAAGGCGATGCCTTTACCGAAAAGGAGCAGGCGGCTGGAGAGATAATAAAGCCGACCGTAACAGTTATGGAGACGGTGAGCTGATAATATGGGCATACAACCTAAGAAAGTAAAATTCAGGAAGGACCATCGAGGCAGACGAAGAGGTGTCGCGACTCGAGGCAATACGGTCGTTTTTGGAGAATATGGTTTGCAGGCACTTGAAGCATGCTGGCTTAAGACGAAGCAGATAGAATCCGCCAGAAAAGCGATCACGCACTTTGTCAAAAGGGGAGGGAAGCTCTGGATACGCGTCCTCGCGGACAAGTCCGCTACGGCAAGGCCCGCTGAAACGCGTATGGGCAGCGGAAAAGGCGATCCAGCGTATTATGTTGCCGTAATAAGACCGGGCAAGATAATATTCGAGCTTGCCGGCGTTTCAAAGGAAGACGCATTGGAAGCTATGAGGCTCGCTGGACACAAGCTTCCCATCAAGACAAGACTGGTAGGGAAATTCTGATATGGCAAAAACAAAAGAAAATACAACGGAAAATTTGCGGCAGCTCGATATTAACGAGCTTAAAGAGAAACTACTGACTGCGAGAAAGAACCTTTTCGAGCTTAAATTGAAAAGGAGCGAGCAGAAGAACCCTTTTAAGATCAGGTGGGTGCGCCATGATGTTGCAAGGATCTTGACCATTATAAAGGAGAAAATTACAAGTGGAAAAGAACAAAAGAGCAAATAAAAAGATCAGAGAGGGGATCGTGGTCTCCGACAAGATGTCAAAGACCGTCGTGGTCGAGATAGAGAGGAAGGTCAGACATCCCCTATATCAGAAAGTAATAAGCATATCCAACACTTTCAAGGCGCATGACAAGGATGAAATATGCTCGGTGGGCGACAAGGTAAGGATAATGGAAGTAAGGCCGATGTCTTCCGATAAGAGATGGGTAGTGCTGGAAGTATTAGGCAAGAAGAAAGAGCACATTGAAGAGGAAGATAAGGGCATGCCGGCGCCAATAAGAAGAGCGAAAGAAAAGGAAAAGGAGACTCAAGTTGATACAAAATAGGTCAATGGTGGCCGTCGCGGACAATAGCGGCGCGAAAGTGGTCCAGTGCATAAGGGTGCTCGGTTCTTCGAACAAGCGATGCGCCGGAGTTGGCGACCTTTTTACCGCCGTCGTTAAATCCGCCAATCCTAATATGACCGTTAAAAAGAGCGAGGTTGTGCTTGCAGTTCTTGTAAGGGCCAGAAAGCCGCTCCGAAGGGAGGACGGCAGTTATGTCAGGTTTGACGATAACGCAGCCGTCATAATCGCGAAGGACGGCAATCCGCGCGGGACCCGTATTTTCGGGCCCGTTGCGAGGGAGCTAAGGGACAGGAATTTCATGAAGATCGTTTCTCTTGCGCCGGAGGTCGTGTAATTTACCATGGGGAACAGGCTTAAAAAGGGCGATACTGTCATTGTCATTTCCGGGAAAGATAAAGGGAAAAAAGGAAAGATAATCAGCATATTGGACGACGGAATTGTCGTTGAAAAAGTCAATGTTGCGAAGAAACATCAAAGGGCGACAAAAACTTTTCAAGGGGGCATCATTGAAAAGCCTATGGCTGTAAACCCCTCCAGGGTGATGCTTGTATGCCCGAAATGCAGCGAAGCCATAAGGGTGAGTTTCGACAGGGTGGAAGGGAAAAGCGTAAGAAAATGTGTAAAATGCAAAGAAATAGTCGACAAGGTTAAATAGAATGAAAAATCTAAAAGAGAGATACACGAAAGAGATCATACCGGAAATGATGAAGAAATTCGGGTATAAGAATCCGATGCAGGTGCCACGCATCGTAAAACTTGTCATTAATAGGGGTGTCGGGGAAGCGACCCTAAATCCGAAGGCCATTGACATATCGGTGGCTGAAATATCTACAATAACCGGGCAAAAACCCCTTGTTACAAAATCAAAAAAATCCATTGCCGGGTTCAAGTTGAAGGAGAACACGTCGATCGGCTGCGTGGTCACCCTTCGCGGGCAGAGGATGTATGATTTTATGGACAAGCTGGTCAATATTTGCCTGCCGAAGATCCGTGATTTCAAGGGTATAAACCCTAAGTCATTTGACGGCAATGGGAATTACACTTTAGGGATCAAAGAGCAGCTTATATTTCCGGAAGTCGATTATGACAAGGTGGACAAAATAAGGGGAATGGACATAACGATAGTGACAAGCGCGAGCAAGAACGAAGAAGCACATGAACTTCTTAAGCTGGTCGGGATCCCGTTCAGGGAATAAAGGAGAATACCTGTGGCAAAGAAATGCATGGTACTTAAATCGAAAAAAACGCCGAAGTTCCCCGTGAGAAAGCACAGCAGGTGCTCGATATGCGGGAGGCCGCGCGGTTATATGAGGAAGTTCGGCATTTGCAGGATATGTTTCAGGAAAATGGCGCATGAAGGGCTTCTTCCCGGCGTCACAAAATCAAGCTGGTAGGCCAGCCTACCGGCAGGCAGGAGAAATAATGTATTTAACGGATTCTATAGGGGACATGTTGACAAGGATAAGGAACGCTGTCAGGGTTAAGGACGAGGCAGTTGATATCCCTGCTTCCAGGGTGAAGCTGGCGATCGCGCAGATATTAAAAGATGAAGGGTATGTATCGAAAGTCGAGAGCGTAACGAAAAGGAACAAGAAGATAATCAAGGTCACACTTAAATACGGGAAAAAGAAGGAAAGCGTCATCAGTGGGATAAAAAGGATAAGCACTCCGGGCAGGCGCATTTATGTTGGGAAAAAGGATATTCCGAGGATAAGGTCCGGGTTCGGGCTCGCCCTGGTTTCAACATCAAAAGGGATATTGACCGATTCAGCGGCAAGACAGCAGGAAGTGGGCGGAGAGGTCTTGTGTCATGTATGGTAATAGAACAGGAGAGAATATTTAATGTCTAGGGTCGGAAAAAAGATCATCGATTTGCCGAAAGGCGTCGAATTTATAGTCGAGGGCAGCAATGTCACTGTTAAAGGGCCCAAAGGGACCCTTTCAAGACAAGTTCCCGGCGGGATATCCGTTTCATTGGACGGAAGCAAAGTTACGGTTAAGAGAAGCGGAGACGAAAATAATTTCAGGGCGCTTCACGGCCTTTACAGGTCTTTACTTTCAAACATGGTAACAGGCGTCTTTCAGGGATTCGAAAGAAGGCTGGAGCTTTCCGGCGTTGGCTATCGCGCCAGCAAGCAGGGGAATAAACTTGTCATGCAGCTGGGTTTTTCGCATCCCGTCACGTTCGATCCTCCTGCAGGCATTGAGTTCCGTGTGGAGGGGCAGGATAAGGTCGTGGTCTCGGGCGCCGACAAGGAGCTTGTTGGCGAGATCGCTTCAACCATCAAGAAATCGAAGAAAGTTGAGCCTTATAAGTTAAAAGGAATAAAATATTCCGGCGAAATAATCAAGAAAAAGGCAGGAAAGGCCGCAAAGGCGGCGGGAGCTGGGACAAAATGAAAGGTAAGCTGACAAAAAAGATAATAGGTTCCACCGAAAGGCCAAGACTTTCCGTTTTCAGGAGCCTGGGGCACATATACGCCCAGGTAATAGATGACGATAAAGGCAGGACTTTAGCTTCCGCGTCTACATTGGGACTTAAGAAAGCAGGAAAAAGGATAAAGAACAACATTGAAGCCGCCAAGCGCGTCGGCGAAGAGATCGCCAAGCTCTCGATCGCGGCCGGGATCAAGAAGGTGGTCTTTGACAGGAGCGGATACGTGTACCACGGAAAAATAGCGGCTTTGGCCCAAGCGGCAAGATCAGGAGGTCTTGAATTTTAAATATGGAATACAGAAAACGTCAGAACGAAGAGGATAAGCAGAAGGAAAAAGTCGTCCAGATAAGGCGCATATGCAAGGTCGTAAAAGGCGGAAAGAAACTCGGCTTCAGGGCAGTTGTTGTCGTTGGGGATGCGGATGGGACTGTAGGGGTCGGCGTGGGCAAAGCGAACGAAGTTTCTTCCGCGATAAGGAAATCGGTGGAGGACGCGAAGAAGCACCAAATAAAAGTCCCGATGGTCGGGAAGACCATCCCCCACAATACCGAGGGCGAATGGGGCGCAAGCAAGGTGATAATTAGGCCCGCTCCGACCGGCACCGGCGTTATTGCCGGAGGCGCTGTCAGGACGGTCCTTGAACTGGCAGGCATCGCGGATGTGGTGGCAAAGTCGATAGGAGCTTCGAACGCTATCAATACAGCAAGAGCGACCATTGAAGGGCTTAGGGCGCTTAAAACATTGGCGCAGGCAGAAGAAGCGCGCGGCAAGAAACTCGAGATCAATTTTGTTCAGGAGGCTAATATATGAAAATGGGAGAATTGCACAGCGCGGAAGGCTCAAGAAAGAAGAAAAAGAGAGTTGGAAGAGGCACGAGCTCCGGTCACGGAAAAACATCCGGCCGCGGGCACAAAGGGCAGAACTCCAGGCAGGGCGGAGGTGTTCGGCCGGGTTTTGAAGGAGGGCAAACCCCCCTTTACAGGAGGCTGCCGAAGGAAAAGGGATTCAAAAACCTGCTTTTTAAGAAACATTACGAGATAGTGAACGTGGGCGACCTGAACGCTTTCAAGGATACGGTCAACAAAAAGGTCCTTGTAGAGGCGGGTAAGATAAGGGAAGGGGAGCTCTTGAAGGTCCTGGGCGACGGGAATTTGAATGTTCCGCTCACAATTGAAGCGGACCGTTTTACCGAAGGCGCCATGAAAAAGATAAAGGACGCGGGCGGAAAAGCCGTACTGATCAAGAAATAGGAGAGACATTTGTTAAACACGATATCGGGCATATTTAATATCAAGGATCTAAGGAATAAATTCCTTTTCACGCTTGCCGTGATAGTCATTTTCAGGCTCGGCGTCCACCTGCCGATACCAGGGGTGGACAGCGTGAAGCTGACGCATATGTTCGGTGCGGGTAGCCTCCTTAATTTTCTTGACCTTTTCACTGGCGGGGCTTTCGTGAAATTCTCCATCTTTGCAATGGGCATAGTACCTTACATCAATGCCTCGATAATATTCCAGCTTCTGACCGCGGTCATCCCGCAACTTGAAGAACTGGCGAAAGAGGGGGATTCCGGAAGAAAGCAGATAGCTCAGTACACAAGATACCTCACGATAATACTGGCTGCTTTCCAGGCTTTCGGCATGGCTTTCTGGCTCAAGGGCGTGTTGCTTCCCGGCTACAGTTTTCCTTTCTTCCTTATGTCATGCATGATACTGCTTACGGCAGGAACGTCCCTTGTCATGTGGATGGGCGAGCTTATAACCGAGCACGGCATCGGTAACGGGGCTTCTATTATAATTTTCATAGGCATTGTTTCAAGGATCCCGACATATATCGGCCAGACGATCCTTCTTTTAAAAGGCGGCGCAAGTTTTATCGGTGTCTTTCTCCTTCTTGCGGTATTCATTCTCATGATAGTTTCCATCGTCATAATCAGCGAGGCTCAGAGGAGAGTACCCGTGCAATATGCGAAAAGGATAATAGGCCGCCGGGTCTACGGCGGGCAGAGCACGTACATCCCCCTCAGGATAAACCAGGGAGGCGTTATCCCGATAATATTCGCCTCATCGGTCCTGCTTTTCCCGGCAACTATCGCGCAGTTCATCCCGATACCTTTAATGCAGTGGATAGCGGGCCAGCTTTCTCCTTCAAAAGGCTTGTATATGCTCTTTTATTTCTTGTTGATATTTTTCTTTACATATTTCTACACGGCGATCACATTCAATCCCAAGGACCTGGCGGAGAACATAAAAAAATACGGCGGATTCATAATGGGCATAAGGCCGGGAGAGCCGACAGCGCAGTATCTTGAAAGTGTAGTAACCAGGCTGACGTTCATTGGCGCGCTTTTCCTGGCGGTCATTGCCGTTATACCGACAATAGTTGAAGGCGTTACGCATATCACATCTTTCCAGGGTCTGGGGAGCACAGCTCTCCTTATCGTTGTGGGCGTCGCGCTCGATCTGGTAAGGCAGATAGAGACCCATCTTGTAACAAGGCAATACGAGGGACTTTTGACTTGAGAAAAGCGGATGTTTTTGTTTTTGCCGGTCCTCCGGGGTCCGGCAAAGGAACGCAGGCAAAACTTCTCGCTCCAAAGCTTAAAGTCCCCCATATTTCCTTGGGAGACCTGCTCCGTGAAGCAGTGAGGAACAGGTCAAAGGTTGGAGAGATCGCCAAAAGTTATCTGGACGCGGGAAAGCTTGTTCCCGACAAGGTGGCGATCGATGTGGCTGAAGAAGCGGTCAGTAAGAAAGAATGCAGGAACGGCTTTGTTATTGACGGCTTTCCAAGGACTTTGGAGCAGGCGGTATTATTCGATGGTTTGCTTAATAAGCTAGGATTCAATTTAAGGAAAGTTCTGTATATCGACATACCGCTTGAAGAGATATTGAAAAGGCTCACAGGCCGAAGAAGCTGCAGGAAATGCGGAGCGGTGTATCATTTGACGTTCAATCCTCCGAAGAAAGACGGGATATGCGATGCTTGCGGAGGAGAGCTTTATCAGAGGCGCGATGATACCGACGAGGTCATAAAGGTAAGGTACGAAGTGTACAGGGACCAGACCTCGCCTTTGATAGATCATTATAAAAAGACCGGAAAGTTAGTCTATATAAACGGGGTCAGGGATGTATCCGAGGTTTTTAAAGAGGTAAGCAAAGCGGTAGGTTCTTGATGGCGCAAGTAAAAACAGATGCCGAGATCGAAAAGATAAGCAAAGCTTGTCTTCTCGCGGCGGATATCCTGGCCGAGCTTAAAGGGCATGTCAAGGTCGGGATAACGACATTAGAGTTGGAAGAGATAGCGGACAGGTTGTTCAGGAAGAAGGGGGCTATCCCGGCCTTTAAGGGCTACAGGGGATATAGGTTTGCCACCTGTCTCTCAATAAATGAGGAGGTCGTTCACGGGCTTCCTGGAAAAAGGACCCTTAAAGACGGGGATATCATCGGAGTGGACGTCGGGGCTATTGTGGACGGGTATTACGGCGACAACGCGGAAACATTCCCGGTAGGGAAGATATCCGCCGAGGCAAAAAGGCTCATTTCCGCCACAAGGAACGCGCTTAATAAGGCGATGGCGGAAGCAAGGGACGGGAATCATCTGGGCGATGTCTCTTTCGCGGTCGAGAGCGAGGCGAAGAAGCAAGGATTCTCGGTTGTTAAGGACCTATACGGGCATGGAGTAGGCACGACGCTGCACGAAGATCCGCTGATCCCGAACTTCGGGAAAAAAGGGACAGGGATCGTGTTAAAGGCGGGGATGACCCTTGCGATAGAGCCGATGCTGAATGTCGGTGCGTCTGAGATCAGGACCCTGGAAGATGGATGGACGATCGTTACGGCGGACGGGAGCCTTTCAGCTCATTTTGAGCATACGATACTCGTTACGAAAGGCGCCCCGAAAATATTGACGAGGCGGGACTAAAAAAGATGGTGAAAGATAAGGATGTAATAGAACTGGAAGGGGTAGTGACGGAAGCACTGCCTAATGCTTTATTCAGGGTCAAGCTTGAGACCGGTCAGATGGTATTGGCGCATGTCTCGGGAAAAATAAGGAAGAATTTTATTAGAATTCTGCCGGGTGACAAGGTCAAGGTCGAACTTTCGCCTTACGACCTTACCAGAGGGCGCATCACTTTCAGGAGCAAGTAGGAGGAAAACATGAAGGTAAGGGCATCAGTAAAAAGAATGTGTGACAACTGCAAAGTTGTCCGACGCAAGGGGCGGGTAAGGATAGTCTGCAAGAACCCCAAGCACAAGCAGAGACAAGGTTAAAGATGGGGGTAAAATAATATGGTCCGAATAGCTGGAGTGGATCTGCCGTCAAATAAGAGAATGGAGATCGCGCTTACATATATATATGGCATAGGAAGGTGTATGGCCCTTGAAATAATTGATCGCGCAAAAATTGATCCGGCGCGCAAGGCCAAAGACCTTACCGAATCCGAAGTGGTCGCTTTAAGGGACATCATAAAGGATTATGAGGTTGAGGGGGACCTGAGAAAGAACGTCCAAATGAACATCAAGAGATTGATGGATCTCGGGACATACAGGGGACAGCGGCACAAAAGGGGGCTTCCTGCGAGGGGGCAGCGTACAAAGACTAACGCGAGGACCAAGAGAGGCAAGCGCAAGACAGTCGGCTCGGGCCATAAGAAAGAAGAACCAAAGAAGGAGTAAATAAACATGGCGGAAACCGTTAAGAAAAAGAAAGAAAGAAAACATGTTGGAAGCGTGGGGATAGCTCACATAAAGGCCACCTTCAACAACACGATAATATCGATCACGGACACGACCGGGAATGTGGTTGTTTGGGGCTCGGCCGGAAACGTGGGCTTCAAGGGAACAAAAAAGGGGACTCCTTTCGCGGCGCAGTCTGCCGCGGAAACGGTCGCGAAGAAAGCGCTTGAGGCCGGCATGAAAGAGGTCAGCGTAATGGTCAAAGGTCCGGGTGCGGGGAGAGAGACCGCCATCAGGGCTCTTCAGGGAGCAGGGCTTGAGATAAGCTCGATAAAGGACGTGACCCCGATCCCGCATAACGGATGTAGGCCCAGGAAGAAGAGAAGGGTTTAAGGGGTGAAATATGGGGCGTCATATTAAATCGGTATGTAAATTATGCAGGCGTGAAGGCAGCAAGCTGTTCCTGAAAGGGGACCGCTGCTACACGGAAAAATGCGCTATAAAAAGAAGGGCTTATCCTCCGGGACAGCACGGGCAGCTGCCGCAGAAAACCTCCGAGTACGGCATAAGGCTCCGCGAGAAGCAGAAAGCAAGGCGGACTTACGGGATATCGGAGAGGCAGTTCAGGGGATATTTTGAGAAAGCGCTAAAGTGGAAAGGCGTTACAGGGGAAAAACTCCTGGAGCTTCTTGAAAGGCGTCTTGATAACGTTATATATAGACTTGGATTCGCGCCGTCGCGCGCGCAGGCGAGACAGACCGTCAGGCATGGACATATCATTTTGAACGACAAAAAAGTGGACATTCCTTCTTTATCGGTAAAGACAGGCGATGTTATTAAGGTCAAGGAGGGGATCTCCGCCAAGATCAGGGCAAACCTGGAGAAAACGGAGGAAAGAAAGCCCCCGAACTGGTTAAGTGTTAACGCTGCTTCCCTTGAAGGAAAGATCGAATCGATGCCGGAAAGGAAAGATATAGGGGAGCCGATAACCGAATCCATGATAGTCGAGTTCTATTCGAGATAATAAGGAGGTAATGTAAATGATAATGATCGGAGAAAAACCCTGGGTTAAATATGTCCCGCAGACGGATAATTACGGCCAATTCATAGTGGAGCCTCTTGAGAGGGGATACGGGTCGACTCTCGGGAACGCATTAAGGAGAGTTTTGCTGTCGTCCCTTCCCGGAGCGGCGGTAGCGTCAATAAAGATCGACGGTGTTTCCCACCAGTTCTCGACGATCCCCGGCGTGGTCGAAGATGTCCTGCAGATAATTTTGAACATAAAGGAGATCGTCATCCGGTCGCATACCGACGAACCCAAGGTGATAACACTGAAGGCCAAAGGCAAGGGCCAGGTAAAAGCGAGCGACATCACGCATGACGCGGAGATAGAGATAGTCAACGGCGACCTGGTCATTGCGAACCTTGAAAATAACGGCAAGTTGAACATCGAACTGGTGGTCGACCGCGGCAAGGGATATGTAGTCGCAGAGAGGAACAAGAAACCCAACCAATCCATCGGGACGATACCTATAGATTCGATATTCACCCCTGTGCTTAAGGTGAACGTGTCCACCGAAGAGGTTCGCGTGGGACAGGAGATCAACTATGACAGGCTCATACTTAATGTATGGACAAATGGATCGATAACCCCCGAAGAAGCGGTCAAAGAAAGCGCGAAGATCCTGGCAAGGCATGTTGAGATGTTCGTCAACCTGGGCCAACGCTCGGAATCCCTGGGGATATCGGTTTCAGGCAAGGAAGAGGCGAAAGAATCGGTACTCGAAATGAACATAGAGGACCTGGAACTTTCAGCGAGAAGCTCCAATTGCCTTAAGAAAGCCGGCATCAAGACGGTCGGGGAACTAAGCGATTATTCCGAGCTTGATCTAATGAAGATAAAGAATTTCGGAGCAAAATCGGCCAAAGAAGTCATCGAAAAGCTCAAGGAATATAAGTTGATCTTAACGGAGACGGCCGCTGAATCCGGAGGAAAAAGTGAGACACAGAAATAAGAACAGGAAATTAAGCAGGCCGACCGATCAGAGGCTCGCGATGCTGAGAAGCATCGTAATGGCGCTTTTTCATCACGGAAAGATCGAGATAACGGTGACCAGGGCCAAAGAAGCAAGAAAAATGGCCGAGAAAATAATAACCCTTTCCAAATACGGGGATATCGCTTCAAGAAGGAAAGCTTTCTCGATCTTGAGGGACAGGGACCTTGTAAAGAAGATATTCACTGAATTCCCCGTGAGGTTCGAGGGAAGGGCCGGCGGATATACGAGAATAGTCAAGATCGGTTCGAACCGGGGCGACAATGCCCCCAAGGCGTATTTAGAACTTGTTTGAAGAACATAAAGATAGTTTTTAGTTACGACGGAGGGCTGTTTTTCGGGTCCCAGGCGCAGAGCAGCAAAAGAACGGTCCAGGATGAGCTGGAGCTCGCGATATTGAATCTTACCGGAGAGAAAGTAAGGATAACGGTCGCGGGTAGGACGGATAGGGGCGTTCATGCTTTTTCCCAGGTCGCCAATTTCATTACAGGCTCTTCAATACCGGCGGAGAGGTTCCCGCAGGCATTGAACAGCAAGCTCGGCAGGGGAATAGTGGTAAGCGACGCGAGCGAAGTGCCTTTAGAGTTCAATTCAAGGTCGCAGGCCAAGTCCAGAGAGTATCTTTATTTTGTTTTTAACGGGCGGAACCTGCCCATGATGTTCTGGGACAGGGTTTTGCATGTGACAAGGCCTCTGGACATGAAAAAAATGTCTGAAGCCGCAAAGCTTTTCGTTGGCACGCATGAGTTCGTCAATTTTTGCGGTAAAGGCAGCAGCCAGAATCATTACATAAGACGTGTTGACGAGATGGAAGTACTTCCCGCGGGCCGAGACATGATAAAGGAACTTGGTTTTGACGGCGAACTCATTTGTTTCAGGATAGTCGCCAATTCTTTTTTGTATAAGATGGTCAGGTTCATTGTTGGAACGCTTCTGGATGTCGGGACCGGCAGGATCGGCGCCAAAACCGTTAAAAAAATGATCAAGGGCGGACCGGTCGATGTAAAATGCTCGGTAGTTGCGCCTTGCGGCCTTTACTTAAGTAATGTAAGATATTGAGGTTGAAAATGAAAAGATTTATAACATACAGTACAAAAGCCTCGGAAATAAAGAGAAAATGGTACCTTGTGGATGCCAAAGGGAAAACTCTTGGCAGGTTTGCATGCAAGGTCGCCCAGATCATCATGGGAAAAGGCAAGGTCAATTATACGGATCACCTGGATACCGGCGACTTTGTGATAGTGATAAACGCTTCCGATATCGTGGTAACGGGAAAGAAAGAGACCCAGAAGACTTATTTTTCGCATTCCGGGTACCCTTCGGGCGACAAGTTGCTCAATTTCAAGCATTTGATAATCCGGCAGCCGCAGCGCATCATCAGGCAGGCTGTTTGGGGAATGCTTCCCCAGAACAGGCTGGGAAGGGCAATGTTAAAGAAATTGAAGATCTGTGCTAATGCGGAACACGGCCATATGTCGCAGAAGCCGGAAAAATTGGATATATAAGGGGATGAAAGATGAAAAAGACCGAAGCTAAAAAAGAAAAAAAAGAGATCAAACAAAAAATAACCCCCGCAGCGAAAAAAACGGCTCCAAAAGTAAAAAAGGAAGCCAAGAAAGAGCTGAAGCCGAAAAAAGCCACAAAGGCGGAAGCGGCCGTAAAAATCGAAGCGCCGAAGGCGGCAATCGCGGAAAAGCCGGCCCATGTCGTACATGTCGAGGAGCGCAAAGCGGCACCCGAGAAAAAGAAACCGCCAAAAATTGTGCAATATCACGGGACGGGCGGCAGGAAAACATCAGGCGCAAGGGTTTGGATTTCGGAGGGAAGCGGAAAGTACCTGATTAACGGCAGGCCGATTGAGAATTACACATGTGGAAGAAAATTATTGCTTAAAATGGCCATGGAGCCTTTTGTTACGACAAATACGCTCGGCAAATACGATGTTTATGCGGATGCTTACGGCGGCGGCGTATGTTCACAGATCGGCGCTGTAAGACAAGCGGTCTCTAAGGCTATTATTCAAGCAAAACCAGAGCATAGGCCGATTCTCAGGAAGACAGGGCTGCTGACGAGGGATCCCAGGATGAAAGAAAGAAAGAAATACGGCCAAAAAAGAGCTAGGAAGAGATTCCAGTTCTCCAAGAGATAGAAGGGGCATCATATGGCTCACGGTCCTGTAAGCGGCGGAAAAATGTTCAACGAACATTATAATTCCAATAGAGCGGGTGATCTCCTCCGCGATCCTTATATTTCGGCCAAAGGTTTCCCCGAACCCACCATTTGCCCCGTTTGCAATGCCGTATATCAAAGGAAGCACTGGCACTTTGACGCAAAACTTTTAGCTGAAGCAAAGAAAAACAAGGACGCGCAGTACCATAAATGCCCCGCTGACAGAAAGATCGAGGATAAGTATGCAATGGGCAAGGTGTTGTTGAGCGGAAGTTTTGTCGCGGAGCATATGGATGAATTGATGAACATAATAAAAAGCGAAGAAAGACGCGCAAAGGAAAACAACCCGCTTGACAGGCTTATTCTTGTGGAAAAAAGGAATGGCGGCATCTATGCCGAGACCACATCCGATGCTCTGGCAATGAGGATAGGGCACCATTTGAAAGATGCGTATAAAGGCGGAGAAGAGAACTTTAAGTTCAGGCGTGGCGATAAGTTCGTTGAAGTGGATTGGCATAGAGACCTATAGAAAGGAGATCTCAATATGGCTTTGAAACAATATCTTCTTATTCCAGGCCCCACACCTGTGCCGCCGGAGGTCCTCTCGGCAATGAGCCATCCAATGATAAACCACAGGAGCTCCGATTTTAAGACGGTAATGACCGAGGTCACGGAAGGATTGAAATGGTCATACCAGACGAAGAACGACGTTTATATCCTTACTGCTTCCGGCACCGGGGCGATGGAAGCGGCAATAATCAATACGCTGTCGCCGGGGGACAAGGTTTTGATAGTCAATATCGGCGCGTTCGGCTCAAGGTTCGTGAAGATCGCCAAGGCATACGGGCTTAATATCGATGAAATAAAAGTAGAAAGAGGACGGTCGGCGGATCCAAAACTCATTGAACAAAAACTAAAAGAAGATAAGAGCAAGGAAATCAAGGCTGTTATATTCCAGCAGAACGAGACGTCAACAGGCGTTCTGAACGATGTAAAGAGCATTGCCGCGGCAGTCGCGGACCACGGCGCCCTGTCGATAGTTGACGCTGTCTCGGGGCTCCTTACGGCGGACCTGAAAACAGATGAATGGGGGCTTGATGTTGTGGCTTCCGGCTCACAGAAAGCGTTCATGGTGCCCCCGGGATTATCTTTTGTAAGCATGTCGGAAAAAGCATGGAAAGCATATGGATCATCCAAGATGCCTAAGTTCTATTTTGACCTTGGGGCGGCAAAGAAATTCGCGGCCACAGGCGAAACTCCATGGACGCCGTGCTTATCCATTGCTTTCGGCCTGCAGGTTTCATTCAAGATGCTTAAATCCGAAGGTTTGGAAAATATATTCAAGCGCCATGCAAAACTTTCTCAGGCGGTCAGGGCGGGCGTAAAAGCTTTGGGTTTCGGCCTTCTTGCCGATGACAGCTGCGCTTCAAAGGCGGTCACTGCGGTTGTTCCGCCGGCCGGCATCGATGCCGAAGCGCTTAGGAAGGCATGCAGAGAACAATTTGGAGTGGTTCTTGCGGGCGGACAGGAAGACCTTAAGGGCAAGATATTCAGGATCGGGCATCTGGGATATGCCGATAAGATGGATGTTGTTACGGCTTTCTCCGCGCTCGAAATAGTGGGCTCCCAGATGGGCGCAAAGATAAAGATGGGAAGTTCAATTGCCGCGGTGGAGGAGATAATTAAATGAAAGTATTAGCAAGCGATAAGATCGCCGAAAGCGGCTTAAAAAAGCTGAGGGACGCCGGATTTGAAGTTGACATGAAGACCGGGCTTCCTGAGGATGAGCTTGTTAAGATAATCCCGGAATACGACGCGCTTGTCGTAAGGAGCGAAACAAAGGTCACTCCGAAGATCATCGAGGCCGGGAAAAAGCTGAAGATAATCGCGAGGGCCGGAGTGGGCGTTGACAATGTGGACCTTCTATCAGCGACGAAGAAAGGCATTATCGTCGTGAATTCCCCTGAAGGGAATACTATCGCAGCGGCAGAGCACACTTGGGCGATGCTTCTGGCCATGTCCAGGAATATTCCGCAGGCGCAGGCGTCGCTGCGGGCCGGAAAGTGGGAAAGGTCAAAGTTCACAGGAGTTGAGGTATACGGTAAAACCCTTGGTATCCTTGGACTTGGCAAGATCGGCAGCCATGTCGCTGAGTATGCGATCGCTTTTGGGATGAAAGTCATCGCTTACGATCCTTTTGTTACGAAAGAGTATGCAGACAAGCTTGGGGTTGAGCTGAAAGACTTGGATTCTGTCATTAAAGCATCGGATTATATAACTCTGCATCTTCCAAAGAACAAAGATACGGCAAACCTGATAAATGCCGAGAAGATCAAGTTAATGAAAGATGGAGTAAGGTTAGTGAACTGCGCAAGGGGGGGCGTCATAAACGAGAACGACCTCGCGGAAGCACTGAGATCAAAAAAAGTTGCGGCGGCCGCCATCGATGTCTACGATAAGGAACCTCCTGAGCCGACCAACCCTCTGCTTTCTCTTGATAATGCCGTGACTGTTCCTCACCTTGGAGCGGCAACAGTTGAAGCTCAGGTAAATGTCGCTATCGATGTCGTGGAACAGATAATCGAAGTGTTAAAAGGCGGCTCGGCAAGGGCTGCGGTCAATATACCTTCGATGAAACCCGAGATCCTCAAAGCAGTTGCTCCTTTCATGAAGCTTGCCGAAAAGATGGGCAAGCTCGCCGGCCAGCTGGCGGAAGGGCCGATCAATGAAGTAAAGATCGGTTATTTCGGAGAAGTTGGGGAAAAGAATACCACGCCTCTCACTGTGGCGATACTCAAGGGTATGCTGGAAGAAGCCATGGAGGAAGGGATCAACTTTGTTAATGCTCCCATAGTTGCCAAAGAACGAGGAATTAATATTACGGAAACTAAAAGCACCGAGTGCTTTGATTTCGCGAACAAAATATCCGTAACTATCGGCAGCGATGATAAAAAGAGAAAAGTTGAAGGCTCATTATTCGCGACTCTGGGAGAGCGCATAGTGGGGATCGACGGTTTCAGTGTTGACGCGAACCCGTCAGGGCATCTCATAATTGCGTCAAATATTGACCAGCCTGGCATGATCGGCTATGTGGGCACTGTGCTTGGCAAGAACAATGTTAATATCGCCGGAATGGAAGTTGGGCGCAATAAAGCTGGCGAAAAAGCCGTTATGGTGCTTAACATTGACGGGCCTGTTTCTGACAAAGTCCTTAAAGAGCTTGAAAAGATAAAGGGGATACATTCCGCGAAATTAGTTTCCTTATAATAATGGCAAGCAGCATTCAAAAAGTCAAAGGTATCCTCAATCAGGTCTTTGGGCGTCCTAAAAAAGTCGGTTTGGTTCTTGGAGGAGGGGCTGCAAGAGGAGACGCGCATATCGGCGTCATAAAAGTCCTCGTGGAGAACAAGATACCCATACACTGCATCGCAGGTACTTCTTCCGGCGCCTTGTTCGGAGCGCTTTTTTCAGGCGGCATGAACCCTTATGACATGGCAAAACAAGCGCGCCAGACCGATTGGATGAAGCTTGTTACTTTCAAGCTTTCTTTGTCAGGGCCGATATTGGGCGAGGGAATAGAAAAGCTGGTTATCGACAATATCGGGAACAAGAACATCGAGGACCTGAGGATCCCTTTAACGATAATTGCCACGGACCTCAAGACGGGGGAACGGGTCATCATCAATCACGGGAATATCGCAAAGGCAGTACATGCCAGCTCAGCCATCCCGGGTGTGTTCTCGCCTGTCCAGTTCCAGGGGCGGCTTCTTGTAGATGGTCTTGTGGTTGATAATGTCCCGGTCGAAGCTGCAAGGGCAATGGGTGGAGATTTCATCATTGCCGTGGATGTCATTCCGAACGTGGTACTGGACGGCTGGTCGCCGAACGTGCTGAACGTAATTGAAAGGGCCATCGATATCAACTGCAGAAGATCATCTGAAACATCCAAAAAGACAGCCGACATCGTTATCGAGCCGATAGCCAAGAATATTTCACCCAGGGCATTGGATCAATCCGACGAGCTTGTAAAGATGGGGGAAGACGCGGCGAATAAGGTCATCCTCCAAATAAAAACCAAACTAAAGATATAGGTTCAGTTTTTTATCCCGTAAGCTTCCAGTTTTGAAATAAGGGTCGTCCTGTGAATGCCCAGGGTCTTCGCGGTGGCAGTTTGGTTGCCGTTGCAGTAACGCAGGGCTTCAATTATTATTTTTTTCTCAAAATTCCTCACAGCTTTCATTAACGAGCCTTCCTCCAGATTGAACGCGCCGTTATTATTCCGCTTTAAATTAACGATATCCTTTGGCAGATGGGCCGTATCTATATGGTCGTCTTTTGAGAGCGTCACTATCCTTTCGATCAGGTTTTCCAGCTCTCTTATATTGCCCGGCCAGGAATATTCCTGGAAGATATTTAAGGCCTCGCCGGTGATATATTTTATGTTCTTGTTCAATTCTTTGTTGTATTTGTCGATGAAACAATTAATGAAAAGAGGGATGTCCTCGATGCGGTCCCTGAGGGGAGGCATATTTATCGGTATCACGTTCAGTCTGTAGTACAGGTCTTCCCTGAACTTTTTGTCTTGGATGGCCTTTTTAAGGTCAAGGTTCGTCGCCGCGATTATCCTGATATCTATCGGGATGGATTTTTCGCCTCCGATCCGCTCAATAATACCTTCCTGCACCGCCCTTAAAAGTTTGACCTGCATCGCCATGGGCATTTCGCCTATCTCGTCAAGGAATATCGTTCCGCCGCTGGCAAGTTCGAATTTTCCTAAATGACGGTCCAGGGCTCCAGTAAATGAGCCCCTTTCGTGGCCGAACATTTCCGATTCAAGCAGATTTTCCGGTATCGCGGCGCAGTTGACGATGACATAGGGCTTGTTCGAGCGTTTGCTTTTCTTGTGGATCGTTTCCGCCACTATTTCCTTGCCCGTACCGGATTCCCCCGTGATAAGGACCGTGCTGTCGCTATCCGCGACATTCTCGATTATGTCATAGATGATCCTTATTTTTTCGTTCTTGCCGATCAATTCGCCCATTGAAGCTCTTTCGTCAAGCGCTTGCTTCAAGTAAAGGTTCTCCATGATTATCTTTCTTCTTTCCAGGGCCTTTCTTATAGTTGAGAGGAGGTCTTCCACCTCGAATGGCTTTATTATGTAGTCGAATGCCCCGAATTTCAGGCAGTCCACCGCGGGCTTGACCTCTTTCGAAGCGGTGACCATGATGACGTCAATTGTGCCATCGATCTCCTTTATTTTTTTCAGGACCTCTATGCCGTTTATCTCGGGCATTATCACGTCAAGTATGACAAGGTCGAAATGTTCCTCTGATGCTTTCCGTATGGCATCGAATCCGCTCGTTGTCACAGCAAGATTATATTCGCTCTTTAGCAGGTTTTTGTATAAAAGAAGGATATCTTCTTCGTCATCGACCACCAATATGCTGGATCTAGTATTTTGCATAAATATCACCTCAGTAGCAGTATTGAGCAATAAATTAGCCAAATGATTTTATTGGATTAGCGGGGAAAATTATAACATAAATAATTGATTGTAGCAAGTTTCGACACCGAACTGTCGGAAATGACTACAGTTGCCAGATTACCCAGTCCTTTTCAAATTTGATCCATTTCATGCTTGATGCCCTTATTTTCTTTTTCCCGATATCTTCCTTGAATTCGATAACACCATCCATAAGATACTTGATGTTATTTATTACCTGTTCATTGACGGAACCTTCTTCTATGACAAAAAGGGTCGTTACTCCGCCGAATGCCAAGGCCGTATGCCCTATCTGTGAAAGGAAGCGCTGGACGGCCGCAAGCTCAAAATTAACGAAGAAGCTCGATATGGAATCTATTACCCTTCTTCCGCCGAGCTTTTGCTGTACAGACTGGCCGATCTCATTTCCGGCCTGGCTTATCAGGTTTGATAATTGATCAAGGGTCAAAACTCCTTCAACCCTGAATTTTTCATGATTCTTTGATTCTCCGGATGACCACGTATATGCATCTATATATCTCAAGGTGTGGTTGTTTTCATGATCTACAGATTTTGTCTGTGTCATCTTGTTCAGTTCGCTTCTTACGAGGAGTGGGTCATCGTCAACGGCGACAAAAAGGGACTTTTCCCCGCGGGAAAGCCCTTCCGCTATAAATTTCCTTGCAAATGTGGATTTGCCCCGCCCTAATGACCCTATGAGAAGGATGTTTGAACCTTTTGGCAGGCCGCCGCCAAGCAATTTATCAAGGGCAACTATGCCGGTCGGCTCCTGAACAAGCTTATGTTCCACCTGGGCCGCAGATGTTTTCGCCGGGAAGGCTTTTTGCGCTGCTGTTACCCCTCTTTCCAACAGGAGAGATATCCTTTCCTTCAATTCTTCCGCCCTGAAAGGTTTTGTGATAAAATCGTTCGCTCCGCCTTCAAACCCGGTAAGTTTATTGAATTCATCCCCGAGAGCGGAAAGTATCAGTATTGGTACGTGTGAAAGGACAGGGTCGCTGCGAAGCGCCTTGCAGACTTCAAAGCCCGTCTTTTGCGGCATTTTTATGTCGGTTATGACAAGATCAGGTTTTTCAGATATGGCTTTTGATATCGCTTCTTCCCCGTTCGCGGCAAGGACAACTTCATAACCGGCATCCCTTAAAAGCTTCGCCCCTAAGAGCCTTATATTTTCTTCGTCGTCAGCAAGAAGTATCTTTGTGTTTTTGTGCTCCATTGAAAGCATTATATGATAAAAAAATCTTCTTGGCAATTTTTTTATGTTTATGATACATTTCATCCATGGCGCTTTATAATGTGGAGTCCATCAACATCCGTTCCAGGAATACCGGGGAAGCGGACAAGATAATCACATTGTTCTCAAAGCATTACGGCAAGATACATGCTATCGCGAAGGGGGGAAGGCGCCCCACGTCTAAATTCGGCGGCCGGCTTGAACTGTTCTCTTACAACCACATGCAGCTTGCAACGGCAAGGACACTGGACATAATCAGCCAGTGCGAGATGATCGAGAGTTTTTATAAATTAAGGGAGAACAGGGAAAAGTTAAATGCGGGGTTTTATATGGTCAAGCTTATTGATATAATCACGGAGGATAGGCAGAAAAACGACGAGCTTTTCGAGCTATTGCTCGGCGCATTATATGCTTTAGGGTCTTCAACGGACGCAAACGTGTTATGCAGGGCATTTGAAGTGAAACTCTGTGATATCGAGGGTTTTATGCCGTCGGAAGCAATGCTTGAGAGGAAATTCAAGAAACTACCGTTGATAGTGGGCAGATTGCTGGGCGATTTCGAGAGCATTCCAAATGACCTGACGGAAAGGGACCTGGAGATCTCGGGCAGGGTCTTCAGGGAGCTGATATCAGAACATACCGGCAAGGACATAAGAAAGGTAAGGGCGGCAATATGACAAGGCCAAGATTCTCCGTTGTGCTTTCAAATCCCGGATTCCTTCTGCTATGGATGGGTCAGCTTCTATCGCAATTGGCGGACAGGATATTCATCTATGTACTGATGATACTCGCTTATTCATTGACAAAATCAAACCTGGGCGTCTGCATACCCATGCTTTCTTTTGGGATCCCTTCCATTTTATTCGGTTCCATAGCCGGAGTATACGCGGACAGGCTGGACAGGAAAGGAATAATGGTCATATCCTGCATATTAAGAGGAATGCTTATACTTCTGCTTGTCCCGCTGGTACATAAATCCATAGCTTCGATATTCCTGGTAAGCTTTGTCATATACACAGTTGCTCAGTTCTTTGCCCCCGCTGAATCTTCGTCTATCCCGGAGCTTGTCGAGAAAAAGAACCTTATTATCGCCAATTCATTGTTCATGGTCACCTGGATGGGGGCATCCATGCTTGGCTTCGGGCTTGGTGCTCCGATAGTTAACTGGGTAGGGGAGCAGGGGACTTTTGTGCTGTCCGCGTCGTTCTATCTGATATCTTCAGGGCTCATCTTTCTTGTGCCGCTTAAATATCAGGCTTCGGGGGCCGGGTCCACAACAGGGCATGTGTTGAAGGACCTAAGGGACGGCATCGATTATATCAACAAGAACCTCATTGTCGGATATTCGCTTTTAAAGATGTTCGTTTCAACTTCAGCTCTCGCAGTTGTCAGTCTTCTTGCAATATCATATGCTAAGGAAGTATTGATGATCGGGGAGAGGAACTTCGGTTATCTTGTCCTGGCGGCAGGGTTCGGAATGTTCGCCGGAACGGCTTTTTTGGGCAGGGTAAGCCACTATTTCAAGAAAGCGGCAATAATAGTTTCGGGCTTCATAATATCGGGCATATCATTGTTTCTTGTGGCGATGGTCAGCGACATCAAATTATCGCTATTCCTTATTTTTATCCTGGGCGTTTGCAATATACTGATCAATTCTTCGTTACAGACCATACTGCAGTCGGTCGTTCCTGCTGGGATGAGAGGCAGGGTTTTTGGGGTCCAGAACATGCTGATAAATTCCGCCTTTGTCTTCCCGCTCCTGATATTTGGCGCTATTGCCGATATGTGGGGGATAAGGATAGCGATCGCTTCCCTTGGAGCGACAATGATAGCTGGGGGATTCATCGGTTTTTTCGAGAAGGGCTATAAAACCTCGTCGTGAGACACATCGTATGCAACTACTATTTGACGCTAAAGTGCAACGACACCTGCGAATTCTGCTGCATCTGGCAGAAACAGGAATTCCAGGGCATAGAAGATTCCGGCGCCGAAATAGTTAAGAAGAACCTGAAGCAGTTGAGGGGTATGGGCGTCCTTGCCATGAACTTTACGGGAGGGGAACCGCTGCTATACGAAGAGCTTCCGGAAGTCCTGAGGGCGTCAAAAAGGCTGGGGTTTTTCAACACATTAACGACCAACGGCCTCCTTTACCCTGAACGGGCAAAACAGGTGACCGATCTCATTGACCATCTCGTTTTTTCCCTTGATTCTCCGATGCGATCGGATCATAACAGGATAAGAGGAACTGATTGCTATCAATCGGTCATTGACGGCATCAAGATCGCTAAACAGCTCGGGAAGAACCCGATAATCAATTTCACGGTAACAAGGGATACCATCGCCCTTCTTCCGGACATGGTCGACCTTTCAAATAAGTTGGGAGTTCTACTTTGGATAAATCCAGTGTATAATTGGTCCGGCCTTGAAGGATTCAACAGGGATTCCGTGGATTACATGTCAAGATATTTTGGCAGAAGGAACGTAGCACTGAACCTGGCAAGCCTTCAGGTCATAAGGGATGGCGGGAATAATATCAGAAAGCCTGTTTGCAGGGCAGGCAGCTCTACGGTAACGATATTCCCGGACAATACCCTTGTTTCGCCCTGTATCTACCTGCAGGGGGCTGCTGTTAAACTTGATGAGGGGATAGCGACCGCATTAAAAAGAAGGGAGGTCAGATCGGCCACGTCCCTGCACGGCCGCGATGAAAAATGCAAAGGTTGCATGGACTGGTCTTACCTGGATCCGTCTTTTTTGCATGGATTTGATAAAAACCTGTTTTTGGCTCTATATTCGATGTGGAGCTTGTTCTGGAAAGAGTTAAGACTAAAGCCCCGATAAATCGGGGCAGAAAAGGAGCAGTAAAATGAAGATATTGATGCTTACGCCATATTTTTACCCGCATACGGGAGGTACGGAAAAATACGTTAAGGATCTTTCAATCCAGCTTGTGAAGAACGGCCATGATGTGACGGTCATCGCCTGCAATGTCCCGAGTTCCAAGAAAGCGAAAAAAGAAGAGGTCATTGACGGAGTAAAGATCAAAAGGATCCCGGCCATCGATTTCCTTTATTATCTTCCCATCACCTTATCCTTTAACCTTAAAATGCTCGAAGGATACGATGTTGTCCATATTCACTGCCCTCCGCACAGCTTTGTCAGGACCGTGGCAGGGAAGGTGAAGGCAGCAGTTGTGACCACATTCCATTGTGACATAACGATCACAGGGCAATTCTTCGGAATACCGATCCCACGCTTCATAACCCACGGCTTCGAGGTGTTGATGAACTGGTATGCGGACCTGTTCCTGCCGAAGGCCGAAGAGATAATCTCAACTTCAGAATCCTACGCGTCAACATCGCCTGTCATCAAGGACCTGCCGAGGAACATAATCCCGATAGGTGTCTATCATGACAAGCTTGATGAATCCATAAAGAAGCAGGGGATAGACCCGCTTAAGGACAAGAAAAAGCAGATATTGTTCCTCGGACGTCTGGCCGCGAATAAGGGCGTTAATTACCTTGTTGCCGCGATGCCGAAGATCCTGGCGTCCCACCCGGATGCAAAACTCGTTATTTGCGGTGAAGGGGAGGAAAAGCCTTCCATTGTCAGCCAGATAAAGAGCCTGGGGCTGGAAGGGAGCATTACTTTTTACGGTACAGTGAACCTCGACACTCTGACGAGCTTGTATGCCACCTCTTCAGTGTTCGTTCTGCCATCAATAAACAGGCTTGAGGCTTTCGGCATAGTTCAGCTGGAGGCAATGGCTTGTTATACACCGGTTGTTGCTGCAGACATCCCCGGCGTTAACAGCGTAATGGACATAGGAAAAAGCGGGTTGCTTGTGCCGAAGCAAGATCCAGATGCCATTGCTAATGCGGTCAATAAGATAATCGGCAATCCCGAACTGATAAGGCAGATGGGCGCAAGGGGAAGAGAGCTTGTCGAGACGAAATATGACTGGCCGATCATCTCGAAAGAAATTGAAGCGGTCTACAGGAAAGCGATAGCGAAAAAGAAAGGGAAATAGGTAAATAGTGAAGGTCTTAGTTACAGGCGGAGCCGGATATATCGGCTCTGTAACAACACTTGAGCTAATAAACCAAGGCTACGAAGTCGTTGTTTTTGATGATCTCTCATTCGGGCACGAACAGGCGATAGCAAAACAAGCTAAATTCATCAAAGGGGACCTCCTTGACAGGGCAAGCATCCGTTCCGCGCTTTCAAATGAGAGAATAGATGCCGTTGTCCATTTCGCGGGATTCATTGCCGTGGGGGAATCGGTCAAAGAGCCCCTTAAGTACGTTCAAAACAACATAATCGGCGGCTTTAATCTTATCGATTCGATGAGGGAACTGAAAATAGGCAAGATCATTTTCTCTTCTTCGGCGGCGGTCTACGGGAATCCGGAAAGGGTTCCGATAGAGGAAGATGACAAAAAAGATCCCACCAATCCGTACGGCGAGACCAAGCTCATCTTCGAAAAGTTCCTTGCCTGGTCTAATGCGGCATATGGCATGCGGTCCGTGAGCCTGCGGTATTTCAATGCGTCAGGCGCGGACATTCAGAACGGCCTGGGCGAGGATCACGATCCGGAAACCCACTTGATCCCCCTCATTTTGAAGGTCGCGCTGGCCCAGCGCGAAAAGATCGAGATATTCGGCACCGATTACGACACTCCCGACGGTACCTGCATCAGGGATTATGTTCACATCAAGGACCTGGCCGCCGCTCATGTTCTGGCATTGAAGCATTTATTAGAAGTCGGGGCGACATCGTTCTATAACGTCGGTTCTTCAAAAGGATATTCGGTAAAAGAGGTCATTGATATGAGCAGGAAGATCACCGGCAGGGATATTAAAGTTGTTTCTTCTCCGAGGAGAGAAGGGGATCCCGCATCACTTGTCGCAAGCAGCGAAAAGATCCAAAGAGAACTCGGCTTTAAATTCAAGCACAGCGGCCTCGAGAACATCATTAAAACCGCCTGGGAATGGCATTCAAAACACCCCGATGGGTACAAATGACAAATGACAAATTGAAGAAGAAAATCTTATATTTATATTCTGACACCGGCGGCGGGCACAGGGCCGCGGCGAATTCGCTGATATCCGCGGTCAAACAATTGAAAGGCTCTGATGTGGAGCAGGAAGCCATAGACGTGTTCGCTTCCGGAAGCCCATTCCTGAACATATTCGCAAAGGCATATGCCCCTGTCATCAAGTATGCGCCGTGGCTCTGGAGGATGCTGTGGTTCTCCCTGAACGGCAATAAAAGGCTCGAACTCCTTGAAAAGATCGCTTCACCTTTCATATTGAGCAATATTTCTAAAATGATAGATGAAAAAAAACCTGACATACTTGTATCTGTTCATCCGCTTGTGAACCATATTTCAATTAAAGCAGTAAAAAAAACAGGGCATCACATACCTTTTGTAACGGTGGGTATGGATCCCGTGGACCTGCACAAATCATGGATAAGCCCCGACACCGATGTCATGATTGTAGCGACAGAGGAAGCGAGGCAGATATGCCTAAGGCAAGGGCTTCCCGATAATAAAATAAAAGTGCTCGGCATCCCCATAGACCCGAGATTTTCGGAGGTACATGAAAAACAGGAGGCCAAGCAGAGGCTGGGGCTCAAGAAAGACCTTTTCACGGTGCTTGTGATGGGCGGCGGAGAGGGAGCGGGAAATATTTTCGAGATCGCCTCGGAACTTAATAAGAGCGCACTGAACATGCAGCTTATAGTCATTTGCGGCAGGAACGAAGCTTTAAAGAAAAAGCTTGAAGGCATGGGCCTGAGGTTCCCGTCAAAAATATTCGGTTTTACGGACGAGGTCCCCGCCATCATGGACGCTTCCGACATCATTATCACAAAGGGTGGTCCCGGAGCCATTTTCGAGGCCTTGGCCAAGGACCTGCCGATGATAATCACAAGCTGGCTGCCGGGGCAGGAAGAGGGCAACATCAAATTCGTGTTGGCGCATAAAATAGGCAAGGTCAGCAAGGATCCGGGCAAGATAGTCCATATGATCGAAGAGATAAAATCCGATCCAATTATCAGAGAAAACATAAAGAAAGCAAAAAAACCGCATGCCGTGTTTGATATCGCAAAATTAATTCTGGACATGTTATGAAGAAATTCGCGCTGCTCGCCATTTTTGCGTTTTCGATAGTTTTGCCTGCTCTTTGCCAGGGAATGCCAAGCGATGTCCCGCCGGACCACTACGCGTATGATGCCATTTCTGACCTTGTAGATAGGGGCATCAATGTTTCGCAGGGATATCCGGACGGTACTTTTAGGGGCGATACGAAAACGAGCAGATATGAAAACGCATATTTTATGGCGTCACTTGCTTTGAACCTGCGGAAGACCGCTTCAATTGAAATAGATTTTTCGGATATTAAAGAAGAGATCGCATGGCTAAGGAATGAATTGGCCGGCATGAAACAGCAGCCTGAATCAAAGAACGACATGAAATATTATGGTTCTGCGGAGCTTAATAGCATGTTTGGCAGCGTTTTTGCCTACAATCAGGACCATAGGAGCTCGTTAGGCCCGGAAACAAATTATCGGTTCAAATATTCAATTGAAAAAGCCCTTGGCGATGACGCCAACCTGAAATTGAACCTGGATACCATGGATGGAGCGTTCAATACTTCAACTTCACGCACTTTTGCCACAAAACTCATAGATATCGAGGGGAACCTGGTTACAGATATCGGCCTGGAAAAGCCCTTGAAAATAAAGGCCATTTTCGGGCCTGGAAGCGTTAAGCATAGGGATATAAGCGGGGTGGCTCCGAGCGAAGACGGCATATATTATTCAAGGCCGAGGCCAACCTTTATGGTAGGGACATCCATGGGAGAGTGGGACGTTGCCGGCGCTTATGCCTGCAGGGAAGTCAAGGCCGACGGCAGCGTGGGAACAAGCGAAGTGAACGTTCAATTGGGAAGGAAGCTGGGGGTAGTTCCGCTTCTAGGCAGCATAGATGTGAGCAGCACAACGCGATATGTTTTTGAGGATTTCATGAATCCTACATACATGGCGAACGATTTCAAGCAGGAGATATCCTTCCTCATGACCCAGAGCAAGGAGATTTCCGAAAAACTTCTCGTTGGTTCCGGTTCAACGGACCACCCCGACAGCCAGTACTACCTGAACTTTGAAACTTATGCAAAGAACCTGTTCAATAAGGGCATAAACTTGACTTTAATTTTCCATTCCGTCGGCATGAATTACCGCCAGCCTTTTGATGCTCTTGAATTCATCTCCACGAACCTTTTCAGCAGGAAGGTTTTGGACGGGACCCTGGACATCGGGCTTGAGGTCGCGATCCCGCTGTCAAACAGCCTTACCTTTAAGAGCAGGTCGGATGTTGTGACGGATAATTTCGGAAAGATCGATAAGGATGTGCCGGGATCTTCATATACGCAGGAGCTGTCATTTGACCAGATGGTCAATAAGGATCTTTCTTTCAACGCGTTCTATAGATATTATTTCGTTCCGAGCAAAACAGACCAATTTTCCGTAACGGTCCCGGAGGCTTCGGACCTTATCGGTCTCAGCCTTATTTTCAGGTTTTAGACAAAAAAATGCCCTGATGGTATACTAGGGCGGCAAGGAGAAAAGTATGAGAAAGATCCTTCTGATTTTATTGATGGTTTTTGGTATGGCAGGATATTGTTTTTCACTCGCAACCCCTGAAGCAATTGTTGCAACAGAGGAAGCAGTAAACGCGATCGTGCCGGTGATCATTACTCCTGAGGCGGCTCCGACGCCAGAAGCCGTAAAAGAGGTCCGAACCATTCAGCTGAAATTCAGAGATGTTCCTGACGATCACTGGGCGGCAAGTTCTGTTTATGATCTCGTGAACATGAACGTGACTCAAGGTTATCCTGATGGCACGTTCAGGGGGAACAATAATATCACCAGATATGAAACAGCCATGTTCCTGTCCAAGCTCGCCAATGCTGTCGGCAAATCCGGAGATGCATCCGAGGTCGCACTTGAAAAATTAAAGGATGATATAAGGGCGGAAATAAGAAATCTGCGTGCCGACATTGCGGAACTTAAGCGTATGCCCGAAGAACAGCAGGAAAAACCCATTTCAGGTTCGTATTCAACCAGTATGATGTTCGGCAACCTTGTGGCGGGGAATACATCCGTTGAGGGACAGACCGCTCCGGTCGGGCCGATAGTAAGGTACAGGCTGAAGACCACTTTCTCGAAGACAATAAGCGAATCGACCAAATTGAGGGTGAACATTGACACTATGGATTCGGGTTTCGGCGGCGGCTCAAGCGATCTTTCGACAAGGATCCTTGATGTGGCGGGCGACCTGCAGCTCTATATGGGGCTTGAAAATCCCGTAAATGTCAACGTGACAAGCGGTCCCGGGCCGATTGTTCACACGGAAGAAGCGGATGCGAACGGGAATTATATTGCCTGGCCCGAGAACGGCGTCGTTTATCAGCGTCCATGGAACAGCATAATGTTCTCGTCAAAGATATGGGGAATGGACATTGGGCTCGGATATATTGCAAGAAAGATAAGCACGTTCGGTGAAGTTGATGTAAATCAGATCAAGACAGTGATCGGCTATAATTTTCCGGGGATCTATTTTCTCCCTGCCTTTAAATTGAATACCAATATAGATTATCTTTCCAGCAGTCCCCAAGCCAAACCTCCGGGACCGAGCGACACAAAGTTTACTTTTGATACTTTCTATATGCTGAGCCAGAAATTAAGGATGGGCATGCTTTACAGTTTCGGGCATGGAGATGCCCCTCATAACTCGATGGCCGGAATGGATTTTGACCTGCTCGACATGTGGGATTCGGGGACCATGATTTCGTTCAAATACAAGAAAGTCGGCACTCAGTATCTTTACGAGAATGCGACGCTTAGCGAGGACCTGTTCGCCGGACTCGATGTTTTCAACAGGTATATAGGCAATGGCAGCGGGAGTGGCGTGGTGGATATAGGGACTGAATTGACCCAGGTGATTGCTGATAACGTCAAACTTATCGGCAAGGTCGACTGGAGGCTTGCAGGGGATAATTCGTACAGCAGCGATTTCCCGGAGTGCGCGCTGATGCTGGAAGGCGGGGTCGCGTGGAACATTGCAACAGATACGATGCTCGACGCGCTGTACTGCGTTGAGAGCATACCGTCGGGGAATATTGGCTCGACCGATCTGCTGAAGATCAGCTTGTCTTATAAGTTTTAAAATTGGACCTGAATAACATAAGAACAAGGATAGTCGGCAAAAAGATATTGCTCCTGGAAGAGGTCGACTCCACAAATGATGAGGCGCGCCGTCTTGTCAAGCTCGGGGAAAAAGAAGGAACTGTTGTCGTCGCCGCGTCACAGGTCAAAGGGAAGGGCCGATTTGACAGGCGATGGATATCGCCGACTGGCGGCATTTACCTTTCGATAATACTGAAGCCCTATGTAAGTTCCTCCAAACTCCCTATCTTGACCCTGCTTTCCGCTGTTGCCGTGGTCCGCACCATAAGAGGCATTACAAAGCTGGATGCTTCGGTGAAATGGCCGAATGACATCGAAATATCGGGCAAAAAAGTGGGCGGGATACTTTGCGAGGCCGTAAAGAAAACGATAATCATCGGCATTGGCATAAACCTTAATGTCAATTTAAGCCTTTTCCCTTCTTCATTGAAAAGACAGGTGACCTCGGTAAAATTTGAACTAGGGGCTGTTTTGAACAGGGATAAGGTGACAAAGATACTTCTTGAGGAATTTGACAAGCTTTATAGGGATTTTCTTCACCGCAAACAAGACGAGATAGTTTCCGAATGGAGCAGCTTTTGCCGGACCCTTGGAGACAAGGTAAAGGTGGAGACTATGGATGGGATCATCAGCGGATTCGCGGAAAAAGTAGGCAGCAGGGGAGAGTTGCTAGTTCGGGGCTATGATGGTAAAATTAAAAAAGTATTTTCAGGGGACGTAGTAAAGGTTAATTTGGAGCATTTATGAATTTCATCAGAGGCATAAGAGGGGCCATATCCGTATCAAAGAACACCAAAGGCGAGATAATCTCATCCGCAAAAACGCTTTTGGTCAAAATGACCGGCTTGAACAAAATAAAGGTCGGGGACATTGCAAGCGTCATTTTTTCGGCGACCAGGGACCTGGACGCGGAATTCCCCGCGATAGCGGCAAGGAAGCTTGGCTGGAAGAACGTGCCGCTACTTTGCACGTATGAAGTGGATGTTCCCGGGGCGCTTCCGAGATGCATAAGGGTGCTGATGCATGTGAATTCGAAAAAGAGCCAATCGGCCATCAAACATGTATATTTAAATGATGCAAAGAAGCTCAGGCCTGACCTGGGCTGATCTGCCGTGCCCGACGGCAGGCGGGGAGGTTTTTTTCTTATGATGATAATAATGAAGTCCGATGCTTCAGATGAGCAGATAAACCATGTCACGGAATCTTTGAAGAAGATGGGATTCGGGGTCCATCTTTCAAGGGGAATAGAGCGCACCGTCATCGGCGCCATCGGCGATAAAAGGACTGCCGCTATAGAGAACCTTCTGGTGCTTCCGGGAGTTGCCGACGTAGTCCCCATCAGGAAGCCTTTCAAGCTTGTCTCCAGGGAATTCAAGAAAGAAGATACGGTTGTGGACATAGGCCACGGAATAAAGATAGGCGCGACCGAGCCGATATGCGTCATAGCAGGCCCGTGTTCCGTTGAATCAAGGCAGCAGATAATCGATACTGCGGAGATCGTGAAAAAAGCGGGTGCGAGGGGATTAAGGGGAGGGGCTTTCAAGCCGCGCACGTCACCTTACTCATTCCAGGGATTGGGCGAAGAAGGATTGAAATTCCTTTCTGAGGCCAGCAAGAAGACGGACCTTCCGATAGTGACCGAAGTAATGGATACGCGGGATGTTGAGCTTGTTAAAAAATACGCCGATGTCCTGCAGATAGGCGCAAGGAACATGCAGAATTTCAATCTTTTGAAGGAGGTCGGGAAAGCCAAAAAGCCGGTGTTATTAAAGAGAGGACCGGGCTCGACCATCGAAGAGCTGCTAATGGCTGCGGAATACGTGATATCCGAAGGGAACAAGAATATTATCCTTTGCGAAAGAGGGGTAAAGACGCCGGAAACTTACACCAGGAACACGCTCGATCTTAATGCGATCCCTGTCATTAAAAAGTTGACACATTTGCCGGTAATAGTCGACCCGAGCCACGGCATCGGCATATGGGACCTTGTCCCTGCAATGGCAAAGGCGTCGATCGCTGCCGGTGCGGACGGATTGATAATAGAGGTCCATCCAAAACCTGAAGAAGCCCTGTCTGACGGCGCGCAATCATTAAAACCGGATAATTTTGAGCTCCTGATGAAAGATCTTAAGAAAGTGGCGGAAGCTGTCGGAAGAACGATGTAAATGAAGGTCAACCTCGCGGGATACAACCTTGATTCCACTGTGATCGAGGAACTGAAAAAACTTTCTCCTGAACGAGCCGATGTCACGCCCGAAACGCTGTCCGCTTCTTATGCAAGGATAAGCAGGGATCCGAGGCCTATCGATGAACTTCGCAAACTCGCCCGCCAGGAAGTGGAAAAAGCAAGAAGATCGAACCAGAGCATCATCTTCAAGATGGGGCACCACTCAGTCGCTGAACACGCCGTGTTCAACTTTGATGTTATCGGAGTATCACGGCTTGCGGTCGAATCGCTCGAGCATTTCAGGCTATGTTCTTTCACGGAAAAATCACAGCGGTACATAACGCTTGGAAACGATTATGTGATGCCCGATGAGATCAAAAGCTCGCGATTCGCGGATGAGTTCATATCGATCATCAAGCTCCAAAACGATTTTTATCACAGGGCATATGAAAAACTAAGGGAATATGTTTTTGCCAAACACAAGGACCTCGCGAAGGACGAAAAGAACCATAATCTTCTTGAAGGCTGGGCAAAGGAAGATGCCAGATATGTCGCGGCGCTTGCGACACAGGGCCAGCTCGGGTTGACAGTGAATGCCAGGAATCTTGAGCTCATTGTAAGGCGTTTTGCTTCAAGCAGGTATTCGGAAGTCAAACAGATTGGCCAAGAAATATATCGGCTGGCAAAAGAAGTCGCGCCGTCGATTCTCCTTTTCACCGAAGCTAACGAGTATGATTCAAATACATATAAGGAAATAGAGAAATTCAGAAAATTAGGATCTAAAGCCGGGTCACCAAACAAATTTGTCAGTTTAGAAGATCACTCCAAAAATGCGGATGATATTGTCATTGCATCGCTTCTGCATACAGTATCAAAAGCATCCTTTGCCGATTGCAAAAATGCCGTTTCAAAAATGATGGCGGCCAAGAAAATAGAGATCATAAAAGCTGCATGTAAGCATATGGAATTTTATGATGCGACACTGCGAGAATTCGAATTCGCGAACCTCACTTTCGATCTCGTGATCTCCGCTTCATGCTTTGCGCAGTTAAAGCGCCATAGGACAGCCACGATAACGGTCCAGGATTACGACCCTGCCCTTGGAGTGACCGTCCCACAAGCCTTTTATGAGATTAAACTGGACAAGGAATTCATGGATGTGATCGGACGGACAGAGGACTTATACAATAAGATCGAGCCGAAAATGGGGGGCTGCGCCCAATACATATTGACCAATGCGCACAGGCGGCGGGTTTTAATGGGCGTTAACGCAAGGGAGCTTTATCATGTCTCAAGATTAAGGGAAGACGCGCATGCCCAGTGGGACATAATGGAGGTTTCTGCCGAAATGTCAAAACTTGCAAAAAAGGAAATGCCGCTGACATTCATGCTGATCGGCGGAAAAGATAGATATCCGGAGCTTTATAAGAAGGTTTACGGTGTTCCTCCGAAATTGACGCCGCCTAAATAAGCGTTCTGATCCTTTTTATCAATTCCTCGATACCGGTCCCTTTGAGCGCCGATATAGCAACCGCGGGAGAATATTTATTCAACAGGACTTTCGGATCACCTATATATCTGTCAAGCTTGTTAAATACGGTCAGCATAGGCTTGGTTATGGCCGACAGGTCTTCCAGCACCTTATATGTCGAATTTATCTGCTCGATGAAATTCGGATGGGAAATATCCACGATGTGTATCAGAAGATCGGCCTCGGTAACTTCCTCAAGCGTTGCCTGAAAAGACTCGATAAGATCATGGGGAAGATTCTGTATGAACCCGACGGTATCGGTCAGGAGTATCTCTTTTTTATCCGGCATTTTCAGGATCCTTGTCACAGGATCAAGGGTGGCGAAAAGCTTGTCCTCTGCAACGACGCCGGCTTTTGTGAGAGTGTTCAAAAGGGTGGATTTTCCCGCATTGGTATAGCCGACGATCGCAGCGACAGGGACTTTCGATTGCCTTCTTCTTTCTCTTCTGATGCTCCTGTGATCTCTTACTTCTTCCAGCTCTTTTTTAAGCTGGGATAGCCTTTTCCTTATGCGGCGCCTGTCCATCTCAAGCTTGGTTTCACCGGGGCCCCTTGTGCCGATGCCGCCCCCCAGACGCGAGAGCTCGATGCCTTTGCCGGAAAGATGAGTAAGCGTGTAATTGTCCTGTGCGAGCTCCACCTGGAGTTTTCCTTCTTTTGTATGGGCATGCTGCGCGAATATATCAAGTATGAGGCCGGTGCGGTCAATAACTTTTACGCCAAGTTCTTCCTGGAGATTCCTTATCTGGGAAGGGGAGAGATCGCAACTGAAGATGACCATTTCCGCGTTCGCCGAAATGCAGGCAGCTTTCAGCTCTGTTACCTTGCCTTCGCCTATGTAATACCTGACATCGGGCTTGTCTCGCGACTGGATCACCTCGCCGGCGGATTCGGCCCCCGCGGTCTTCGCAAGCGCTTCAAGTTCGACCAGGTCGTAGGGATCTATCTTTTCTTTTTTCAAGCTTACGTCAACAAGGACGGCGCGCTCGGTCTTATTCATTCTTCAGTTCGCGCTGCATAAGGTGTGAGATGGCTTTGAAAGGGTCCTTTCCTTCATAGAGTACGGAATAAACTTCTTCGGTTATAGGCATCTCGATCTTTAATCTTCTTGATAGTTCCCTTGCGGCCTTGGATGTCGGGACGCCTTCGGCCACGTCATACATTTTTATGATAATGTCCTTGAGCTTCCGCCCTTTCGCTATCTCAACTCCGACCTG
>Ga0315286_10000201_pt1 | contig 46074 bp, 39 predicted proteins | sample YL17G10_0_MG_FD_205038 | JGI IMG/M metagenome (GOLD analysis project Ga0315286, IMG submission 205038) | Sediment microbial communities from Yellowstone Lake, YNP, Wyoming, USA - YL17G10_0 | ecosystem: Environmental > Aquatic > Freshwater > Lake > Sediment | place: USA: Wyoming | collected...
TCCCAACATCTACTCTCCCGTGGTGTACAATGAGCGGATCTACCTCTCTCTCGGAAACCAGCTCATGGTCTTCGCGGCCGAGACGGGGAAGAAGCTCTTCGAAAAGAGCTTCCCCGCCCAGGTCGCCTCGCACCCGGTCTTCTCCCAGGGGAAGATCTTCCTCTCGCTCCAGGACGGGACCATCCTCACCGTCGACCCCGAGAGCGGCGACTATGCCCCCCTCTACCGTGTCCCATACGGGACGCAGTTCGCCGTCGTGGGGATCTTCCTCTACATCCCCGTAAAAACCGACCGGGGGGCCCTCGACGTGGTCGACGCCGAGAAAGGGGTTTTCGTGAGGCGGATCTCGATCGGCGAGGCCGAGCCGTCGAGCTTCACGATCAGCCGGGGGGTCGTCTTCCTCCCGGCGGGGGGGACGCTCCTCGCGATCGGGAAGGGGCGCTTCCTCGCAAGCTCCCGGCCGCGGGAGGGGACCGGCGGCGCGGGAACGCCCGCTCCCGGTACGAAGCCCGGCGGGGAAACAAGCGCTGCCCGGCCGGCGGAAGGCGTAAAGCCTACGGAGGAAACGCCGCGGGAGACGCCGGCGCCTCCCGAAACCGCGACGATCAGGGGCTCGGTGAAGGACAGGGACACGGGGCGCCCCCTGGACGGGACCGTCGAGGCTTCGACGGAGTTCCCCGACGGCTCCATTCTCCAGAACGAAGAGCCCATCCGCGAAGGGTCCTTCACGATCGATGTGCCGCGGGCGGGAAAGACCGACCTCATCATCTCGTCCCCCGGGTACGCCTTCAAGACGATCAGCCTCCCCGGGGAGAAGGCGATCGACGATCTCTCCCTCCAGCCCATCGAGGTCTCGCTCCCCAAAGCCCGTAAAGGGGAGACCTTCACGGTGGAAAGCGTAAACTTCGGCATCGAGAGCGCGAACCTCGAGCCCGCGTCCCTGCCCGCGCTCCAGCGGCTCCTCGAGATGATGCGGGAAAACCCGGCGATCAAGGTCGAGATCGCGGGCCACACCGATGCCACGGGGGGGAAGGAGTTCAACATGAGCCTCTCCCGGCGGAGGGCGGAGGTTGTCGCGTCGTGGCTCATCAGGAACGGGGTCCTGTCGAAGCGGCTCGCCACAGTCGGCTACGGGGACACGAGGCCCGTCGCCGACAACGCCACCCCCGAGGGGAGACGGAAGAACAGGAGGACCGAGATACGGATAGTGGAGTGAACAGGCCGCGGCTGGGCGCGATTCTTTTCGTCGTTTCGCTTGCCGTGTGCGGGTTTTTCGCGTGGTGGATCTGGACCCGGTATAAAATCCGCTTCTATTTTCTCTTCATCCCCCTCATCGGGGCGGGGGGGCCGCTCCTTCGGGGAACCCGTTCATCCTCTCGAAAACGAGGGTGAGGGCGTGGGTGCCGAGCCTGCCGAAGCCGAGTGCCTTCCCCGCCACGTAGAACTGGTGCGCCATCGCGAGACCCGGGAGGGAGAGGTTCATCCGCTTCGCCTCCTCGAGGGCGATCCCCATGTCTTTTACGAAGTGGTCTATGAAAAATCCGGGGTCGAAGTTTCGCTGGACGATCCGGGGGCCGAGGTTGTTGATCGTCCAACTCCCCGCCGCGCCGCTCCCGATCGCCTGGATCGCACGCTCGAGATCGAGCCCCGCCCTGTGGGCGTAGAGCAGGCACTCCACCGCGCCGATCATCGTGCCGGCGATGTGTATCTGGTTCACCATCTTCGTGTGCTGGCCGCTTCCCGCGCCCCCCATGTGCGTGGCGTTTTTCCCCATGAGCTTGAAAAGGGGGAGCGCGCGGTTAAAGGCTTCTTTTTCCCCCCCGGCCATGATGGAGAGGGCGGCGTTCCGAGCCCCGATGTCGCCCCCCGACACGGGGGCGTCGAGTGCAAAGACGCCCCTTTTATCCGCCTCGCGGCTGATCTCGACCGCGAGGGCCGGGCTGCTCGTAGTCATGTCGACGACGAGCCCGCCCCCCGCGAGCCCCCGCAATACCCCGCGCTCCCCAAGGATCACTTCGCGAACGTCTTCGGGGTACCCCACCATGGTAAACACTACGCCGGCCTTCTCCGCCGCTTCGCGCGGGTTTTCGCACCACCGGGCCCCTTGTGCGACGAGCCCTTCGGCTTTCGCTTTCGTCCTCGAGTACACCGAAACCTGGTTGCCCGCGCCCAGGAGGTGCCCGCACATCGAGCTCCCCATGACGCCGGTCCCGATCCACCCGATTTTTACCGTTTCTCCGCCCATGTCGCCCCCCTATGGCGCGCCTTCGCCCGCGTCCGGCCGGCGGGTCGACCCGCGTGCCGGCCCCTGATTCATCAATCCTACCCGTGAACGAACCCTCCGTCAAGAAAAAGCGGGAAAGACGCCACGGTGGAATTTGCAGCGGATGATTTCAAAGTACGGGGTAAGGGAAACCGACAGAGCCGAAAAGATATTCGGGATGTTATAGAGCGAATACGATTTTTACGTCACTTCGCCCGACGGGACGGGGCGGCTGGTCACAGACCGTGACTCGACGCCCGAGCCGCGGGTGTGCAATTTCGAGCTGCTCAAAAGAATCGCGCGCCATCAGGGAATGCCGATCCGCGGCGGCACGTACACGACGTCAAGGGGCATCAGATAAAAAGGCTTGGTGTCGGTGCCGAGGAGCACTCCCTCGAGATCGAGTACGTACCTCTCGTACTTCCCTTCCTTCAGACGAACGACGACCACGTTTTTCAGGCTTGCGGTCGTCGCGTTCACCCCCCCGGCCTGCATGATGGCCTCGAGGACGGTGAGGTTTCTGAGGATCGGTATTTCGCCCGGCGTGTTCACCCCGCCCCCCACGTAGACGCCGCGGCTGCCGTAGGATTCGACGAATACCGCGACGTCGAGTTGTTTCAAATACCGGGTGTATTTTTTTACGAGTTCCTGGGTGAGCTCGTTGGGCGTCTTGCCGGCGGCGGTGATTTCCCCGATGAGCTGGAGGACGACCTTGCCGTCCGGACGAATCATCTGGATTTTGTTGAGCTCGGGCGTGTAAAAAAACCGTATCTCGATCGTGTCGCTTGCCTTGAGCCTGACGTCGTTCTGCCCCTCCTGCGCGAACGCAAGCAGCGGGCACAACATGACCGCGACGAGCAGCAGGATTTTCATCCGTCACTCCCCTTTTTTGGATTGAACACCGGTCTCACAAATATTTTAACCGATCCGCTTTTTCCCCTGCATGTAGGGGACGAGAACCTCTGGAACGGTGACGCTCCCGTCCTCGTTCTGAAAGTTCTCGAGGATCGCGATGAGGATGCGGGGGCTCGCCACCGCGGTGTTGTTTAGGGTGTAGGGGAAGCGGTTTTGGCCGTCCTTCCCCTTGTAGCGTATCCTCGCACGGCGCGCCTGGAAATCGCCGAGGGAGGAGCACGAGTGGGTCTCCCCGTACCCGCCGCGCCCGGGCATCCAGCACTCGATGTCGTGCTTCTTCACCTGCCCGAGCCCCATGTCGCCGGTGCACACCTCGACCACCCGGTACGGCAGCCCGAGATCCTTCACGATCCGCTCGGAGTTCCCGAGGATTTCCCCGTGCATCCTCTCCATCTCTTGCTCGTCGTCCCTGCAGATCACCACCTGCTCCACCTTCTGGAACTGGTGCACCCGGTAGAGGCCGCGGACGTCCTTCCCGTAGCTCCCCGCCTCCCGCCGGTAGCAGGTGGTGCAGCCCGCGTACCTCAGGGGGAGGTCCTCCTCCCGGAGGATCTCGTCCATGTGATAGGAGATGAGGGTCACCTCCGAGGTGCCGATGAGGAAAAGCTCGTCCTTCTCCACCGCGTAGGCCTCTTCGCGCCCCGTGGGGAAGTAGCCCGATCCCACCATGCAGGCCTCCTTGACAAGCACCGGGGTGATGAAAGGCACGAAACCCCGCCCGGCGAGGAAGTCGAGAACATAGCGCATGACGGCGTTTTCGAGAAGCGCCCCGTCACCCCTGAGGTAGTAGCTCCGGGCCCCCGCGACCTTCGCCCCCCGCTCCATGTCGACGATGCCGTTTCGCTGGGCAAGCTCCAGGTGGTCCCGCGGCTTGAAGGCGAAGGCGGCAGGCTCCCCCACGCGGCGCAGCTCCACGTTGTCGGCCTCGCTCTTCCCGAAGGGGACGTCGTCCATCGGGGGGTTCGGAACGGCGAGGAGGAGCCGCGTGAGGCCTTCCTCCGTCTCTTTGAGCTTCGCCTCGTCTTCCTTTATCCCACGCGAGAAGACTTTCAGCTCCGTTTGGAGGGCTTCGCGGCCCCCCGGCGTCCCCGAGGCGGCCTTTTTCATCGCCGCGGATTTCTCGCCAAGCTGCTTCTTGCGGGAGTCCACCGACGCCTGAAGCCTCCGCCGCTCCTCGTCGAGCGCGAGCACCTGCTCGATCCCGGCGTTGAAACCCTTCTTCCGGGCCCCTTCCCTGTACCGCTCGGGGTTCTCACGCAGCTTCCTGATGTCTACCATCGCTCTCCCGCCTCACCGCCGTCCGCTCGCCTTTTCTTCAGCACGAACACCCCGTCCCCGAAGGCCGCGCCGAAGCGCGCCGAAGCGCTCCCCCGGTTCACCGCGATCTCGAGGTGTCCCGTGGAGCCGATCACGGGGAGTGCGGCCCCGCTCGCCGCGTCGGCGTAGGTGCGCTTCAGTCTCCCCACGGAGCTCATGGCCCCGCTCGTTTTGATGAATATCTCGTCTCCGGGGCCGACGGATCGGGCCCGGATGTTCGAAACGAGGTTCCCGAATCTGTCGATGTAGACGACCCTTCCGAGGAGACCGTTCCCCTCATCGAGGGGCTCCCCGATCTCGACCCTCGCCATCGTGTCCCGGGGGCGGCAAAACCGGGAAAGGGGAGACGCCGCCCTCCTGGCCGCTCGACGCGAAGGCGTTTTTTTTCCTACGCCGCCCCAATGCAGTGCCACCCTTCGCGCGAGGTACGCCGCGAGGGGCCCGAAGAGGTCCCTCCCGTGAAAAACCGGGCTGACCCCCGCGCCGAGAATCCGCTCGACGACCGGGTTTCGGGCGTACACCCTGGCGATCTCCCCGAGGAAAAGGGCGATGTCAAGGGCGTGGATCGACTCGATCCCGTCGCTTGCCGCCGCCTCGTAGAGGACCCCGTTGTCGGGGCCCGCAAACCGGTAATTCCTGGTAGTGACGACGAGGAGGTCACGCTCGCTCCCCACCCCCGGGTCGACCACGACGAGGTGGACCGCACCGGTCGTGAAATACCGGTACCCGTTCCTGAGCACGAACGCGGCCGACGTGAGGTTTTGCGCCTCTATCCCGTGGGTGAGATCGGTGACCCTCGCGCCAGGCTCGCACGCGAGGATGACCCCCTTCACCTCGCCCACATAGGGGTCGGTGAGGCCGAAATCGGATGTAAAAACCACCTCAACGCCCGTACGCCCTCTCACGGGCAAAAAGTACAAGGGCCCATGGCAAAAAGCAAATTCAATGTAAAATCCCCGCGGCAGACAACGGCGGAGGAGCGTACACCTCTAAAGTTATTTCCGGTCCGGGGTGTCTTGAAAAACGAAACGAGCCCTGCAGCAGGAGGAGCAGTCGGCGGTGCGTTCAAATGAGGTGAGAACAGCGCCACCGGAAAGCCCCGCGAGGAGCCCTTCGTCGAAGGACGACACGATCGAGCAGACCTCTTTTGAAAAACGGGAGCTGAAAAAGCAGCGCCGGACGACGATCTCCCCCGATGGGTTCCCCTGGAAGTCGATCCGAAGGATACGGAAGATGGCCCTCGCCATTCCGAAGGCGTCCTTCAGGGTGTTGAGGCGGTACCGCGCCTTGAACTTCTGACCCAGAAGACGGGCGTTTTCGTACAGACGCTGCTTTATCTCTCCGATACCGTCGCCTTTCTCGATGGCCTTTTCCGCCTCTTCCCTCGAGAACTCGGCGTACCTCACGAGCATCTCCGTGTAGGAGAGCTCCCCGATCTCCGGCGGAGCGCACGCGAAGGCGTAGGCGGTGAACTCGGAGAGCTCCCTGAGCAGTGCCTTTTTGACCGCCGCGGGGATAAACATAAAAAGGAGGGTGCGTTTCAGGCTCATAGGTCGTTCCGACCGTCTGAATATATCACCAATCAACCGGCTTGAAAAGAGATAAAGGCCTCGGTGAGCGGCCGAAAACGGGAAGTGCTTGACCCCCGTTTCCGCGGGGGGATATCTTTTTCACGGAAAGGCGGGTAACGTGCTCGTTCCCAACCCGAAGCTTGTCACGATCCTCATCTTCCTCGCGACGTACGCCCTGATCATTTTTTTCTACCATCACAAAATCTTCGTTGTGTGGGGCGCCGCGGCGCTCCTCGTCGTTCTCAGGCTCCTCACTCCCCTGCAGGGCCTCGAGGCCATCGACTGGAACGTCATCCTCCTCTACTTCGGGATGCTCCTGGTGAGCGAGGTATTCCTCTTCTCGAAGATGCCCGATCACCTCGCCACCCTCCTGGCGGCCCGCGCCGGGAACGTGGGCATCGCCATGGTGCTCATCTGCGTCTTCACCGGCCTCCTCTCCACGGCCATCGAGAACGTGGCCGTGGTGCTGCTAGTGGCGCCGATTGCCCTCTCGATATCAAAGAAGTGCGGCATAAACCCGGTACCCCTCTTCATCGGGATGTCGATCAGCTCGAACCTCCAGGGGGCGGCGACCCTCATCGGCGACCCCCCGAGCATGCTCCTCGCGGGGTTCGCGAAGATGAATTTCAACGACTTCTTCGTCATCGGGGGGAAGCCGAGCATCTTCTTCGCGGTCCAGGTGGGCGCCGCCGTCTCCGCCCTCGTGCTCTTTTTCATCTTCAAAAAGTACCACAAGCCCATGCCCGCGCTGAAAAAGGAGCGGTACGCTTCCGTCGTGCCCTCGGTCCTCGTGTTCCTCCTCGTCGTCTCTTTGATCATAAGCTCCTCCTTCACCCACCCGGTGTCCTATCTCACCGGGCTTCTCTGCATCGTCTTCGGGGTCATCTGCTTTCTCTGGTACCTTCTCTCCACGAAGGGGAAGGAGCTTTCGAGGTTCGCCGCGAACCTCGACTGGCAGACGGGGGTCTTTCTCATGGGGATCTTCGTTCTCGTGAGGAGCCTTTCCGCGCAGGGCCTCATGGAAGACGCCGCCCGTCTCATCCTTCGGGCCTCCGGCGGCAGCCCCTTCGTCGTTTACCTGATGATCGTGTGGATATCGGTCTTCCTCAGCGCTTTCATCGACAACGTCCCGTTCCTCGTTGCCATGCTCCCGGTCGTCCGGATCATCACGGTGGAATTGGGGATCGTCCCCTACGTGATGTACTTCGGGCTCCTCCTCGGGGCGAGCATCGGCGGAAACATCACCCCCATCGGAGCTTCGGCGAACATCGTGGCGATGGGCATTTTGAAAAAACAGGGGTACCACGTGAGATTCATGGAGTTCGTGCGGATCGGGTTCCCCTTCACGATCGCGGCTGTCATCGCGAGCAGCATCTTCGTGTGGTTCGTCGTCACGCCATGAAAAATCTGATTCCACTCCACCTCAAGGTGCCCGGGATCGCCTGGGAGAAAGACCTGCTGAGCCGGTTTGTAACGTCGGCGAGGGCGAAGGGGGTTACGGCGTTCTGGTTTACCGCCGAACGGAAGGACGACCTCGACCTGGTCATGGAGGCGCTCGCGTCCGAAGGAACGGGGGGCCTTTCGAGACCCGGCCCCGCGATGCAGGACGCGGTGCTCATCATGGGCGAACCGCAAAAGGACTTCGGGCTCGCCCGCGAGGCGTTGCGTCTCGGCGCGGGCGGCATCGCCATACGCGCGAGCCGGTGGAATGTTTTCACCGGGGGAAGCGCTCTTGCCGGGTCCATCGCGAACGGCTTCGCACCCCCCCCCGCGCTCTACCTGTACGGGTGGGACCCCGCCGGCCACGAGGGCTTTATCGAGAACCTCTCGGCTGCGATGAGGGAGCGTGCGAAAACCGGGAGAAAAACGTTTGCCGTCTCCTCCCCCCACCGCGACCCTTCACTCGCCGCCGCCGTGTACAGGGCCATACGGGAGCGTCTCGGTGTCCCGCGGGTTTTTTTTCTCCCCTTCCCCCCCGAATCGCTCGACTCCCCGCTCGCCCTCGCCCCTCTTCTCTCGGCCGCCGGTATTCTGCGCGCGGCGGGCGTCGGGGACGCGCTCCTGGTCGATCCCGCGCCGGGAGAAGCTGTTAGGGACGGCCCCGGCCTGCCAAAGCCGCCGGCAGGCGAAAGGGTCATCGAGTCGATGGAACGCGCCGTCTCTCTCGCGAAGAGCCTCCTCGGGTCGCTCGGTCTCTCAGGCGTCGGGTATCACCTCATCTCATGCCCCACCTGCGGAAGGTGCGGGGTGGACATCGAACGGATGGCCGCGGCCGTGGACGCCGGGCTGAATGACCTCGAAAGGTCCCTCCAATCGAAGGGTAAGAGCCTCGAGGAGGCCGCGCGCGGGCCGGGGACCGCCGGCATCGTCGTCGCCGTCATGGGGTGCAACGTGAACGGCCCGGGGGAGGCCAAAATGGCCGACATCGGGATCGCGGGAGGGAGGGGCGGGACGGGCACTCTCTTCGCAAGGGGGAGAGCGGTGAAGACCATCGAGGAAGGGAGACTCGTGGAAGAGCTGCTGAACGGCGTGAGGGCGATCGTCGAAGAAAGAATAAACCAAGCGGGTCACGCGAGCCCGAGCGCGGAGAAGAGCTCCCCCGAGAGGCGCCCGTAACGGGCGTCGAGAACCCCCTTCGTCTCTTCCATGCTCCCGCTCATCGGCTCCCTCAGGGCGAAATAGAACTTGATCTTCGGCTCCGTCCCCGACGGCCTTACCGAGACCTTGACGCCGTCGTCGGTGATGAACTGGAGGACATCCGACACGGGCAGACCGGGCATCTCCCGCGTTTTGACCTCATCGGGTTTATTTTCCTTCTGGTCGAGGTAGTCTTTGAAGGCGATCACCCTCCCGCCTCCGATGCGCTCAGGTGGGTTTTTCCTGAGGTCCTTCATCAGCGCCTTTATTTTCTCGGCGCCCTCGATCCCCTTGAGGGTGAATGATTTCCCGTACTCCATGAACATCCCGTAGTCGCGATAGAGCTCCGCGAGGAGGGCCATCACGGGGTTTGCGCCGGAGGCGCCTGCGAGAGCTCCGGCTCCGACTGCGTACTTGAGGAGCAGGGCGGCGAGCACCGACGCGATGACACCGTCCTTGTCCCTCACGAAGGTGCCCGCGAGGTACCCGTAGCTCTCCTCGAATCCGTAAATGAAGTGCCCCTCCCCCCGCTCTTCGAACTCGTTCATTTTCTCCCCGATCCATTTGAACCCGGTGAGGACGTCGACGACCCGCACCCCGAAGCTCCGTGCCATCTCGTGGACGAGCGGGGTCGAAACGATGGTGCTGATTACCACGGGGTCGGACGGCATTTTGCCCGATTTGCTGTACGAACGGAGGATGAGATACCCGAGGAGGCACCCGATCTGGTTCCCCGTGAGGAGGACGAACCCCCCTCCCGCGGCCGATCCCAGGGCGCCGTTGTCGCGCACGGCGAGCCCCATCCTGTCGCAGTCGGGATCAGTGGCAATGACCATGTCGGCGCCCTTCTCCCGGGCCGCCGAGATCGCCCTCTCCAGGGCCGCGCCCTCCTCCGGGTTCGGCGATGGGGTGGTGGGAAAACGCCCGTCGGGCACGCACTGCTCCTCCTCGAACAGGAGGGTGACTCCCTTTATCCGCCCGAGAGCCTTCGGCACGAGCGTGATCCCCGCTCCGTGGAGCGAGGTGTAGAGGATCGTGAGCTCCCGCCCGGCCGCTTCCAACTCCTCCATCACCCCCTCTTGAATCCCCTCCGCTAGGCCGTTCACCCTTTCCAGGTATGCGCGCTCCACCTCGGGTCCGATCTCTTCGATCAAGCCTCTGCGGATCCCCTCGGCGTAATCGACCTTTTTCACGTCATCCACGATCCTCACGCCGCCCACGCGGCTCACGATCTTTGCGTCCTCCGGCGCGGTCAGCTGCGAGCCGCTCGGGCCGTACACCTTGTACCCATTGTACTCCTTCGGGTTGTGGCTCGCGGTGATGACGATCCCCGCCCGGCACCCAAAATGGCGGACCGTGAAGGAGAGGAGCGGAGTGGGGCGCAATTCCGGGAAGACACGGGCTTTGATCCCGTTCCCCGCGAGCACGGCCGCCGCCTCCTTGGCGAAGAGCGAGGAATTGATACGGGAATCGAAGGCGATCGCGACCCCTCTCTCCCGGGCGTCGGGATAACTCTCGAGGAGGTGGTCCGCGAGCCCCTGAGTCGCCCGCCCTACGGTGTAGATGTTCATCCTGTTCGTACCGGGCGCCATTATCCCCCGCATCCCGCCGGTGCCGAACTCGAGCTCCTTCGAAAATCTGTCCTGGAGCTCTTTCATCGCTCCTTTATCGATAAGCGACTGAATCTCTCTTCTCGTGGCTTCATCGAACCGCCGGTCGGTCCACTCCCGGGCCTTCGCGAGAACGTCGAGGGTCATCGGCACCACCTCCGCAAGCAGCCGCGCTCGGGCGGGCTCCTGACCAGGCTCGAAACGGGGTCTTCGGAGTCCGCGTTAGTTAAGAATAATTGACATCCCTGCAAGAGTGTAGTAGATTGATGGGAAAATCTCGTCAGGGGGAACGATGAAAGCTGAAGAGTTGAAGTACACGAAGAATCACATCTGGATTCACGTGGCCGGTGACGTCGCCACCCTCGGGCTCTCCGAGTTCGCGCAGCAGGAGATGGGAGACATCGTGTTCGTCGAGATGCCGGAGAAAGGGAAAAAAGCGAAGAAAGACGAGACGATCGGGACGGTCGAGTCGGTGAAGTCGGTTTCCGACCTCCTCGCGCCGATCTCGGGTGAGGTTGTCGAGACCAACAAGACCCTCGAAGACGCGCCCGATACCATCAACAAGGATCCCCTGGGGAACGGATGGGTGCTCAAGCTCAAAATGTCAAACGCCTCGGAGCTTTCGGCGCTCATGGACTTCAAAGCCTACACCGCCTTCACCGATTCCGAACGCTGACGATCACCGAAGCGTTGCTCGATTCGGCGCATACTTCGGCACATATCTAAAGAAAGTTGGTTTGCTCGATCGAGAGAATCGCCTTCTTGAGGTCCTCGGCCGTTTCGTAATCCTCGAGGAACACGGCGAGAAGCTTTCGCATGTGCAGATCGACGAGTGTGTCCACAACCTCGTAGGGTTTTTCCACGTATTCTATGACCCGCTCCAGATCGGCGCCGCCCATCTCCTTCTTTAAAATGTTTTGGATCTCCCTGAGCTTGCCTATCTTTACGTCGATGAGCTTTGCCTCGCTGCCGCTCTTGATGAGACTGCGGATCGACGCGAGTATCTGCCCCGCTTGTCCTATAAGCAGGGGGAGGTTCAGGAGGCCCCGGTTTGCGCCGTGCTCATCATCGGCGGAGGTTCTTTGAAGGGTCTTCCCCCGGGCTTCCCGCCCTTTCGCGTCCGTCCTTTCGTCATCCTCCCTCCCGGCGTCCGCCTCCTGGACATAGCTGTTCTTCTCCTTGAAGGCGAGGAGGTATTCTCTGATAATCCCGTTGTATTTTTCTATCTGTTTTTTATAAAAATTGGTGAAATCCGTTATATCCTCGGGGACGAAAATCTCCCCTCCCCTGATCAGGTCGATATTGTGCACTTCGGCGATCCTGATGAGCTTCTCGTGGCTGTCGATGAGAACGGGAGGAAAGTTCACCATCAGGGTTTCCTCGTTCGATTGAAGGGGGGAAACGACGAAATTTGAGGCGATGATCTCGGCCTTTTTCAAGATTTTGTTGTTCCCCTTGAGGTGCCAGAAAATAACCGCGTTCCCCGTAGGGTTTTTTAGGTCACCGTGCTCGATTATCATCAGAATTTAACTTTAGCCCTTCTTCCCCTCGCAATCAAGGAGAATCGCCCGGTTGTCATGGAGACGAACCCGGGCCGGAACTCAGTTTATGCCCCGCGCCTTCTTGATAGATTCAAAAGCCCGGACGATCTGGGTGAATTTCCTGTTCGCCAGGTCGACGAACTCATGCCCCAAGTGGAGAACTTTGTCGGGATGGTACTTGTTCGCGAGGCTTCGGTATGCTTTGTGCACCTCCTCGTCCCCGCAGACGGGTGCAAGGCCGAGGATCGCATAGGGGTCCGCCGGAGCTTCCTTGTCGGGCGAAGGCGCGGTGCATCCGCCGCGAGCACCGCCGTTCCTGAACCGGATGAACGGATAAGCGATCATGGCGAGGTCGTTTTCCTGCACGCCGAGAAGACGGGCCCCATCCCCGATGTACGCCTCCTCCTCGCCGAAGAGCACACCGTCTGAAACGACGACCTTGTAGGCGAGCTGGACGAGGAACAGACGCTCTTCGTAGACTGTCCTCCCCTTGACCGCGGCACAGATCGCCGGGAGATCGATCGTTTTGCAGAGGCTCTGCTGGATGAGCTGCGCGACGAGCTCCTCGCTGCGCTCACGGTACCCGAGCTGGTCACGGAAAAAGTCGCTTATCGTCCGGAGCTTTTCCGGCCCGACGCGGCCGTCCGCCTTCGCCGCGCCCGTGAGAAAGAGGACGAGCTTCTCGACGTAAGCTATCTCTTTGCGCGAACCCTTGGAGTACCCCTGGTGTTTGCCGTCGTCTTCGACCGCGTACCCGATAGCCGCCCCGATGAGGGCGCCGATGGGCCCACCGAAGGTGTACCCGAGCGCCGCGCCGAACAACTTGCCTCTCTTGTTCATCACATCCGCCTACCGCTCGCCCGAACGGTACTTTTCGATCGCTTCTTCCACCAGCCCCTTGATGAGTTTCTTTTCATCCGGGGAGAGATCCTGGAAACGTATAGCGTAAAGGCGACCCTCCGTGTCCTTACGGCAGATAGTCCCCTTCATCAAGAACTCCTTTCCGCCAAGCACGAACTTGACCTCGATGTTCGCCCCTTCCGGGATGCTTATTCCGTTCTTCCCATCCACTATCCTCAGGAGGACGCCTCCCTCGCTGATGTTCAAGAGCTTACTGTCGTGAAACTCATCGATGTCGGGAACATACCGGGCCTTCATGATCCCGAGTCCCAGGAGCTTGCTCAACACCAGGAGGTCGCCCAGCTTCTCCTGGGTTATCCAAGCAGTACCTTCCTTCTCGAAAGCCTTCAGGTGCCCTACGACCCTGTCCTGGGAAAAGAGGGGGATATACACCTTCGAGCTGTATCCCTTTGTCTGGTCTTCTTTGATGATCTCCTGAAGCTGCCTGAGGAGCTGCTCGCGGGAAACACCTTTCACCCTGTACTCGTTGAGGAAGGAGGAGTAGGAGATGATCCTGTCCGAAGGGATGAGCCGCGTGTAGGAGTGCGTGCTCGAACAGTCGTCCACGTACAGCACCTTGCCCGTTTTACGGAGGATGCGCGCTTCCCGACTCCCCAAATTATTCTTTTTGTAGAGCACGATCTCCGAGTTTGGGCATATGCTCCTGATCTCCCTCATCCCGATAAGGAAGATCTTCTTGATATCGGCGTTCTCCCTCTGGGCCTCCCAGTAGAGCTGCGAGTATTTCACCGGGAGCTCCTTCACCGAAATCCGGTCCATCTTCGACTCGGGAGACTCCCTGTACTTGAGCTCCGCGACGACCTTTGCGTCGACCTTTATCCGCTGAAAACGGCGTTTTGTCCTGGACTTGAGAGATTCGGGATACTCGAGTGTGAGAAAAGCCCTCGCCTGCTCCACTAACCTGCAACTCCCGAAGAGCTCGACACCCGAGAAGACGAAGTTGATAAACACACTATCGATCTTCTCTCCCTCCGCATGGACGAGAGGATTGTGCACCCTGAGGGTAAAGGTGTCCTGCGAAGTGTTGCTTATCTTCGCGATTTCGATGTAATAAGGGAGATGGAGCTCGACCTCGCGGCCGTCGAGGCGGAGGATCCCGATGATCCGGCGTATGCGGTCCCCGCTCCTGATCTCCTTTTCCTGGAGCCGTGCCACGTTTCCCTCTCTTTGGTCCAGCTTCTAATATAGCATATACGACGTTTTTTTTACAACACGTAAAATAATTGTTCCGGAACGCTTCCGGTATTATCTTACCCCATACCATTACAAGGGTGCGCCATGGAAGAAGAGAAGAAAAAAAAATCAAAGAGCAAGCTGAGGGAGAACATCGAAGCGATAGTGTTTGCGCTCGTCATCGCTCTATTCATAAAGACCTTGATCGTCGATGTCTATAAGATCCCTACCGGATCGATGATCCCGACGATCGAGATCGGGGACTTTATCGTCGCGTCCAAGTTCATCTACGGGGCGAAGATCCCCTTCACGAAGAAGCGTCTCCCCGCGATCCTGGCACCCAAGCGCGGCGACATCGTGATATTCCTCGCTCCCGAGTATGACCCCCCGAACTTCGTCATCCAGCTCTTCACTCCCGTGGTCTACACCCTGACCCTCGGGTTCGTCAACATCGACCCCCAGCCGAAGTTCTACGTCAAACGCTGCATCGGCCTCCCAGGCGACGAGATCGAAGTCATAAACAAAGAGGTCTACGTCAACGGGAAGCTGCTGAAAGGGTGGTGGCCCGAGTTTCACGCCGACCCCGAGATCGTACCCCCCGGGGACAGCATCATGAACAACAGGGACTTTTACGGCCCCGTGCGAGTTTCTGGGGAAAAGTATTTCATGATGGGGGACAACAGAGACCGGTCCAACGACAGCCGGTTCTGGGGTTTCGTCGACCGCAAGGACATCTTCGGGAAGGCGCTCGTAAGGTACTGGCCCATCCGGAGGATGGGCGTCGTGCGCTGAACGGGCTCCCACGCCCGTCCAGCATTGAATAGTTGATTTCACGCCCCTCCCGTCGTAAGTTCCGGCGCCCCATCCGCCGGACTTTTATTTTCGGCCGCCCCGCCGAGCTCGCCGCATTGGACGAAGAATGGCGCGGCCGCACAGAACAGATACGCCTCCGTGATCGCCCCGATGACCCGTTTCCCGCTCACGCTCTTCTCGCCGTCGATGTTCCTGTCGAACTCGAGAACCTCGTCCGGGTTCTGCAGGAGCCTCCCGTTCGCGTTGTAATCCAAGATGACAATCTCGAGGATTCCTTCTATGGCTTTCAAAACCTCCAAAACCTTTTTTTTCACGCTCCTTCCTGCGAGGGTCCTCCTGCGCTCCAGGGCCTTCTCCGACACGAATTTCTGGTAGGGGGTAAGCCGCAGGTCCGCGGAGGTCTCTTTTGCCTCTCTCACGACATCGAGGTAGTTCTTCGCATCTTCCCAGAACTCGCTCAGGAGGAGATAGGCGTAGCCGAGGTCGCCTTTGACGTTGATCTTCTTTTGATCCTTGTAGTCGATGTTGAACGAGATTTTGCCGGTGGTGAGTATAAAGGAGTACTCCTTGTCGAAGATTTCGAGAAGGAGGAACCCCGCATACAAACTGTCTCCCCTTCCGAGCAAGTGGATCGGATCATCCGCGCCGTCCCCGCGGGCCTCTTCGTACCTTTCGATCGCCCTCCTGACAAGCGGGAGCCCCCCCTCCGCCTGCGGCGGGACCGCCGGGCCCCCCGCGCCCTCTCCAGGGGATCCTGGTTTCACGGTCTCCCGTATACCCTCCATTTTCCGCCTTTTCATCATCCTGGTGATCGAGCCGAGCAGATCGTCCTTCGTAACCCCGAGAAAATCGTCGAGCTCCGGGGAGAAATAGGGGTAATACCCCTTCGCGATCTTGCAAAGGAGGAGGTGGACCTTCACGCAGATCTCGTCGAGGAGGTAGTCGATGTTGCGCGCGATCCGTACTTTGAGGGCGCGGACGGCCTCTGACGACATCCCGGTTTCCCTCCCCTGGATCTCGATGGCCTTAACCGCGCAAATTCTGCACAAGGACCGGTACTGGGAGAGGACGTAGAGCTTCTTGAAGAATCCTTTGAACAGTGGGAGAGTGGAGGGGGGCGGAATCCCACGGTATGGCTTTCCGCCGCGTGACGAAATCGCACGGATAATCCCGCCCAGCTCCTCCTCGTCATAAAGGCCGTTCACCCTGAACAGGACCTCGTAGAAGGCCGAGTTTTTTCCCGTCGACATCCTGAGAAGCTCGTTGTTGACGTTGACCTCCCCGTTGAGGATCGAACACATTGCGATGTGGGTCTCCCTGAGCCGCTCGCGCACCTCTGTCTTTACCGAGCGCACGAACCCGGCATCGAGCCTTCTCCCCCCGAAGGTGAAAACCCCCCGCTTGAACCCCTTGAGCTGGACCAGTATGCGGTCCGAGAGGAACGACTTCGCCCTGTCCGACGACGGTCCCGCGGGAAGATCAGCGCCCCCGCGGGCCGTGTCTGCCGCACTCGTGCGAGACAAAGCCTCACTGCCCCCCCTTCGCGCCGCGCCAAACCAACCGGCGATTCCGGTCCCTTTCGAACGCCGGAGTATCTCCCCCTTTGAACGCTTTTCCTCTTCCCCGGCCACCTTTCCGCCGTGGGCGACAAACCGTTTGAGAAGCTCGCGCCGCTCGGTGTCGTCGAGTCCGTGGACTCCCACCCGTTCCCTGGTCCGCTCGACACCGGTGTTTTCTCCCCCAGGGTCGATCCGTCCTTCCTTCCGACTCCCCTTGTCCACCGCCGTCCCCCGAAAAAAAAGCCGATCCGCCCCTGTTGAGGGGCACATCGACTTTTTTCAACTGTACTCCTTGTCCTTCACCTACAAGTATATACCATCGCTTCTCCGCTTCACAAAAAATTTTTTAGCCTTTCACCACATCATCCCGCCCCTTTCCCGCGGCCGGGAAGACTGCGGCTCGCCGAAACCCTGTCCTTTGCAGGGTGCATCCCAGTCCCGTTCCCCCTTTCCTCCCCGATTTGGGCCGAAGCGCGGGCAATCGTCCATGTCCCAACGATTCCTCCTGTCGCCGGCCCAGAGGGGTACACCGTCCTTGTCGCGGAAGGCGTAGCTCTTACCGTCGATTGTCGTCACCTGGACGATGATATCGTCATCGATGACGTTTCCTTCGACGACGCATTCCTTTCCATCGGCGAGCGGGATGCCCGTCCCGGCGAGGTAGGCCCTGTCCCCGAAGTGGAGGAGGTACAGCTCCTTTCCGCTCCTGAGGAACCAATCGCCGTTGTTATCCATGAGAACGCCCTTCATGGTGGTGACGGGGCCCGCGCCGGGGGCCGCCAAGATGACCGCAGCGGTCGCGAGCAGCATGATCAAAACGAGTAATAATCTCTTCAGCATTGTGTCGCCTCCTTGAGATATATTCAACCACTGACATCACAATAACGAAGGCGTATGAAGAACAGGTGTCCCAACTGTGAAGATTTGGTGAAGAATCAGGGAACGGCCTCTATGCCGTCGAACGAACCGAGAAGCCCGTTCCCCGTATGCCCCACAGGCTGTCCACATCCGCAGTCGGACCGCGCGAACCTTCCCGAACTCTTCGCCGGCGGCGGCATCCCCGCTCGGGCGCCCATCCCCGAAATTTACAATTCCTGGGTCGATCTCCGCCGTCGCCTTCTCCAACGCCAGCTTCACCACCGCGCTCTTCACCCCTTCGAGGCCGCGGAGGGTCCTCTCAACATTGAGGGCACAGCTCGCGCAGTGCATCCCCTCGATCTTCAGTATCGTTTCTTTCATGAGAGTCCTACCGCCGATCAAGACCGGGCGGGGCGTTCTTTTTCCTGTATTACCGGGGGAATTCTATTATTTTAAAGGTATCCATGACACAATAACGATGGGATTGGTAATGGGCGCGCCCAAGGTGATGAGCACAGAGCGATCGGTCGGAGTGGTGGAAACCCGTTTTTACGAGCATCGAAAGCCGGTTTCCCTCGAAAGCGGCATGATCCTCGAGAAGGCGGTGGTCGCCTATGAAACCTATGGGACCCTCTCCCCCTCCCGCGACAACGCGGTCCTCCTCTGTCACGCCCTGAGCGGCGACGCCCACGCCGCGGGGTACCACAGTGGGGACTCCAGCCCCGGGTGGTGGGAAGATATGGTGGGCCCCGGCAAGGCCTTCGACACCGAGAAGTACTTTGTCATCAGCTCAAATGTCATCGGCGGGTGCAAGGGGAGCACGGGGCCCTCGTCTCCCAACCCGGCGACGGGAAAGCCATACGGCCTCTCCTTTCCCGTCGTCACCGTCTCCGACATGGTCGAGGTCCAAAAGCTCCTCATCGAACACCTCGGCATAGAGAAACTCCTCTGCGTCTCGGGCGGGTCGATGGGGGGGATGCAGGCCCTTCAGTGGGTAGTCTCCCACCCGGAGGTCGTCTCATCCTGCATCCCTATCGCCTCTACCTACAAACACTCGGCACAGCAGATCGCATTCGACGAAGTGGGGCGGCAGGCGATCATGGGTGACCCCGCTTGGCGCAGCGGCGATTACTACGGGCATGCCGGCCCCGTGCGGGGCCTCGCGGTCGCCCGCATGGTGGGGCACATCACCTATATGAGCGACCGGAGTATGGAGGAGAAGTTCGGCCGTATCCTGAAAAACAGCGTCCTCGGCTACGAGTTCACCCAGGAGTTCGAGGTGGAGGGATACCTGAAGTACCGGGGGGACAGCTTCGTCAAGCGTTTCGACGCGAACTCCTACCTCTACATAACGAAAGCCATGGACTACTTCGATCTCACGAGGGAAAAGAGCCTCATGAGAGTTCTCGGCGCCGCCCGCTGCTCTCGGTTCCTCGTCGTCTCCTTCAGCTCCGACTGGCTCTACCCATCGTACCAGTCGAAGGAGATCGTCAAGGCACTCAAGATGAACGGAAACGACGTGACGTACTGCGAGATTTCGTCCGACTACGGACACGACGCATTTCTCCTCGAGTTCGTGGAGGAGACGAGACTCGTCCGGCACTTCCTGGACAAGGTGATGAGAGATGGACGAAGATGCTGACCGGGAGGGAGCCCGCGGGTCGTCAGGACCAAAAAAACCGCCGGGGTCCGCCGCTTTGGGAGGCTCACCCCCCGATTCGCTTCGGCTCGATCACAGGATCGTCGCGTCGCTGATCGAGGAGGGGAGCAGGGTCCTCGACCTGGGGTGCGGCGGCGGAGAGCTCCTCGAGCACCTGATTAAAAAAAAGCGTGTGGAGGGGTTCGGGGTCGAGATAAACGAAGAGGAGATCTACCGCTGCGTCGAGAGGGGGCTCAGCGTCTCACACGAGGACATCGATTCGGGCCTCAAGGACTACCCCGACCTCTTCTTCGACTACGTGATCTTCAACCAGACGATGCAGCAGGTGCACAGGCCCCGCCGCGCGATCGAGGGGGCCCTCAGAATCGGGAAGCGGCTCATCATCGGTTTCCCGAACTTCTGCCAGTTTTTGGCCCGCCTCCAGATCGGCTTCAGCGGGCACGTCCCGATCACCCACTCCCTCCCCTACACCTGGTATGAAACCCCTAACCTCCACTTTTTAAGCATCCGTGACTTCCACCTCTTCTGCAGGCGGGAGGGGCTGCGTGTCCTGAGCGCCTTCTACCTCGCGAGAAAACGCCCGATCAGGCTCCTCCCCAACCTCTTCGCCTACAACGCGATCCTGCTCGTGGAGAGGGCTTGAGGGAGTGCTAGCGCCTCTTTTGCAGGAGGAACTCCACCCGCCTGTTGTGCGCCCTCCCGTCCACGGTGTCGTTCGTGTCGACGGGGTATTTCGAGCCGTACCCCTCGTAGGAGAGCCTGTCGGGCTCGATACCGTTCTTGATCATGTACTTCCCGACCGCCTCCGCCCTCTTTTTCGAGAGATCGACGTTGTACGCCGCGTCCCCCGTACTGTCGGTATGCCCTTCGATCGCGATCGAGTACTTCTTGTACTTCTTCAACACCTCGATCACCCTCTTGAGCACAGCGAAGGTCCTATCACCCTTCAGCTCCGCCGCGTTGAAGGCGAACTCGATGTTGGACACCTGGATCTTGAGCCCCCTCGACGAGGGGACGACGAGTATGTCGATGGAGAAGGGGAGCTTCGGGCTCGTCCCCGTATTCGAACCCGAATCGGTGGCGTCGAACTGGAGAGAGTAATCTTCGGCGCTGCCCACCCTGATCCCCCTGTCAGAGACACCGTCCCAGGTGATCGCTTCCCCGATCTGACCCGACCCCGAGAAGGTTTTAAAGACCATCCCCCTCGAGGTGTAGATGACCGCTTTCCAGCTCGAAAGGGGTGTTATGTCGGTGATGGTGGGCACGATGAAGAGGTGGTCGTTTTCACCGTCGCCGTCGGGAGAGAAAAGCTCGGGGGAGACCCCCACCGCGATTCGGGGTGGGTCATTGTCGAGAACGAGCTCCTTTTTGAAGGAGAAGGTGTTCACCCCGCTTCTGTACACCACCTTGAGGAAGTAGAAGTACGTGCCCGAGGGGAGCTGTTTCGGGAGATACTCGAAGGATTTCCCCTTCTCCGGCGCGCCGTCCCACCCGATGCTCTCGGGGGGGGCGCCCTGACCCCTGAACCGCCGCGCGGTTTCCCCCTTCTCGGTCTGCACGATCAGGTCCCAGGTGTCGACCCGGTTTCTGTCGGAGAGATAGGGCGTGAAGATCACTGCGTCCGCGATCCCGTCTCCGTTCGGCGAAAAGACCTGGCGGTTCACCGCGACGGTGGCACCCCTCCCCCGTGTGTCGAGGGCGACCTCGTGCACGGCCTTGACGGCCTTGTTGCCCGCCCTGTCCGTTCCCGAGATGGTGACATCGTAAAGCCCGTCAGGAAGGGCGTTTCCGTCCTCACCCAACCCGTTCCATTCGAACACGAGGGGGATATCCTCGCCCCAGTCATAGGTCTTTACGACGATACCGTCAAAGGCGTTGATAACGCAGGACCATTCTATGTCGATCTCCGCCTGGAGAGTGAAGGCGATGATGTCCTTCACGCCGTCGCCGTTCGGAGAGAATGTCATGTCCTGCGGCAGGATTTCAAGAGCGGGCAAAACCGTGTCGACAACGATGATCCCCCTGACCCTCAGCCGGTCTTTACCGCCTTTTTCAAGGGTATAGATCTCGTAGACGTAATTCCCGTCGGGCACGACCTGGCCTCCCTCGCTCACCATGTTCCACCCGATCTTTTGCGGAAGCCCGGCCGATACGCCGCCGTTCTCACCCCCGCCGCCGATCACTTTCTGCACCCTCGCGGCCCCATCCGTCGCGACGAGCTTCCAGCCGCGGGCCTTCCCGAAATCGTATCGCGAGGTGTCGAGCTCGAGTTCGTCGTTTGTGCCGTCGAAGTTTGGGGACACGAAGACCGTTTCCCCTCTCGCATACCTGAGCGACATCTTGTCGAGGTCTGCAAGCCTTTCCCTGTCCCCGGGGTCGAGCGGAACGCTCTTCGGAGCTGCCTCCTGCTTCATCGCCGCGATCGTCGGCTCCTCGGCTTTCCCCTGCGCGGCAAGCTCCCTGATACCGCCGCTCAAGCGCTCGATCTGTTCCGCGGAGACGGCAAGCTTATACCCTCCCTTGACCTTGACCCCCTTGTGCAGCCGTTCCAGCACCGGTGCGAGGTCGGGGTCCCTACGCGCAGTGTCGGGGGCCTCGGCGTTCAAACGCGCATTCACGACCCCTCCTTTCACGAGGACTTCCGAGAACGCGCCCCCGGGAGAGTTGTCGGCGTGAACCAGGAACTCCGTCCCCCTCACCCCGAGGGTCATGCTCGACGTCGCGATTGTGTCCTCGCTGCTGTACGCGATACGCTTCACCTTCGCGAAGAGATCGCCCGATACGAGCGCGATCTTCGACTTGTTCTCCTTTTTGCTCTCCGGGAGCAGAACAAGCTGAAGCTCACTGCGGTCCTTCATCCGGAAAATGGTCCCTGAGCCGATCACGAGCTCGATGTAACTGTTCCCCTCGGTCCGGATCCTCGTTCCCTCCTTGAGGATATCCCCAATCTGCGCCTTAATCCAACCGTCATCGCTTCTGCTCAGGTACACGTCACCGACGACGAAGACGACCTCGGCAGTTTTTCCCTCGGGCAGGGTGAGCTCGCCGGGCTCCTGATTGGCGCAGCTTTGAAGCAGCGTGATCAGAAACAGCCCGGAAAGGACGGAGAAGAGAGCTCTCAATCGATTCATGTCATTTCCTTGTTTCATGAGAGGTTTATGGCGTGGCCGGTATGCGCCGTAAGCACCTGCTCTGTGCGACTGGAGCTTTCTTGATAAGCCCGCGAGAGGGGTAACGCGTCCCGCACCGCGGGACGCGCCTGCCTCTCACGAGTTCGTTCTCGAGTTCATAACCTAAGGAGGGTCTTTTTGGAGGTGGGCGGGGTCGAACCGCCGACCTCGTGCATGCGAGGCACGCGCTCTCCCAGCTGAGCTACACCCCCGTTCTTCTCACCGTACACAAATATAGCAAACTACGGGCAGGAATCAATCAATTTAATATTGACAAAAAATTATTTTTCCTTACAATTTCACTCACGCGTACCGGAGAGGCGGTGAGGTATGATCAAAGGGAAGGACGGCACACCGATCCCCAAGGTAGTCATCGAGAGACTTCCCCGATACTACCGGTACTTCGATTGGCTCGAGAACCGGGCGGAGAAGATCTCTTCAAAGAAACTCAGCGAGCTCATGGGCGCTTCAGCATCTCAAGTCAGGCTGGACCTGAGCTACTTCGGGGACTTCGGCCAGCAGGGGTACGGGTACAATATAAAGAAACTGAAGGCGGAGCTCGCCAAGATCCTCCGAATCCACACACCGATGAAGTTCGTCATCGTGGGAATGGGGAACATCGGACGGGCTCTCACCCGGTACAACGCGTTCATCGAAGCGGGCTTCAAGCTCGAGGGGCTTTTCGACGTGAAGCCGATCCTCATAGGGGAGAAGATCAGCGGGACCACAATTTACAAAGTGGACGAGCTCGAATCATTTGTGAAAACGCACAGCGTCGACATGGCCATAATCGCGGTTCCCAAGGAGGTTGCGAACGAAGTGGTGAAGACCCTCGTCGCAAGCGGCGTCAAAGGAATCCTCAATTTCGCCCCCCTCGACCTGGAGGTTCCGGATGGATTCCCCGTGGAAAACATCCACATCATCGACAAGGCCCTCGCGCTTTCCTTCCTGATCAGGGAACGGCAGCACTGACCGGATCCTATGGCCGGGTTCTTATCTTTTGACTTTTCTCTCCCCCCTGTATAAATTTTTCGCGCTAAGACTATAACAACGGCACGGCGATGAACGAGAAAGAAAACGGCAGGAGTCATCACTTCGAATTCCCCGCAGATTCGGGCTCTCTCGAAGTCAGGCTTCACGAGGGGTACCTTCCCGACGTCGACGACGACGAGCTTTACAACATAGGCAACCTCGTGAGCGACCTTCTTTACGGATTTCTCCTCGAAAAACGCGAGATGCGCGAGAACTACCTGAATATTTTCCAGTCCGTCCTCAAGGACGTCTCCCTCGCAGTCGAGGACAAGGACATCCCCGCCCTCCTCCGACATTCGAACAAGGCATTCCACGACGGGGACTACGAGAACTCCCTCTTCCTCTCAAAGCTCGTGCTCGCAAGGATCAACAAGATCATCGACAAGAAGATCGCAAACCACGACCGCACAGTCGACAAGGAAATCATCCACCTCCAAGTCTCGACGCTTAACTTCATCGGGTACCTCTTCTCCAAGATGAAGAAGAACGTCGAATACGGTCTCAAGCTCACGAAGATCGCGACCAGCCTCCTCAACGAGTTCAACGAAGAGAACGACGAGACAATTCAGCTGAGGAGCGCAATCCTCGACACGCTCGGGGCCCTCTACATTTTAAAGAAGGACTGGGACAACGCCATCGAGAACCTCTCGAGCGCCCACGAGCACGATCTCCTGCTCCTCGCCAAGGGTAAGACGGACGAGATCGGGTTTCGCCTCACCTGCAGCAACCTCGGGTACGCCCTTGTTCAGAAGTCCAACGAGCTCATTGACGATGAGGGCGGATCGGTCAACATCGACGAGATCGAGGAGAACCTGCGAAAAGCAAAAAACCTCTTCATGATGGTGGAAGTGGACATACCCCCCGCGGTCCCCGAAAAGCAGCTCAAGGAGCTCGAGCTGCAAGCCGCCCTCAAACGTATGAAGAAGGGGCTTTCCCTATGTGAAGAGGTGCGAAAAAAGCTCCAGAAGCGGCTTATCTGAGGGCTCACGCCGGCCCGAATGCCCGCAGGAGATAGCTCCGGGCCGGGGAAGTGGCGTAAAAGGAGCCGGTGACCAGGATGAGGTCGTCCGCGTTCGACACGCTGACAGCGTGCTCGATAGCGTCACGAATATCCGGTATAAAGAGCGCAGAGGGCTTGAGAGCGCGCGCCTCACGTACCACCCGTTCCGTATCGAGCTCTTTGTGGGTCTTCGGCTCCGTGACGATAAGCTCATCGGATACCGGCGCGAGGTTGGAGAGGATCCCGCGGATGTCCTTCCCCTTCACGATTCCGAGGATGGTGAATAGGCGCCCGTACCGGTATGCCTCCCTCAGGGCTTCGACCAAGACACGAGCCGAATCCTCATTGTGTGCCGAATCGAGGAGCACGCGCCTCGTGCCTCCCCCGGATCCGGAGCGAACCCGCAGCGGCCCTTCGAACAGCTCGAGCCTCGTGGGAAAGCGGATTTGCGCCAGGGTCGCCCGAACCGCGTCGGCGGGTGGGAGGAGGTCGAGGATCTTCAACCCTAGGAGCACCGTCACGGCGTTCTCGACCTGGTGCCGTCCCGGCAGTGAAAGGAAGAGTTTCTCGAGCGAGATGCCGTCCACTACGGCGTCGAAGAGGCTCCCTCTGCTCGACAGCCGTCGCAGGTCGTATCTGCAGAGCGACTCGGTTCTGTAAAGGCGGCTTCCCTCCTCGGTCGCCTTTCTCTCCAGCACGGGGAGTATGCTGTAGCGCTGGTACCCCACCACCGCCGGTTTTCCTTTTTTGATGATCCCCGCCTTCTCGAAGGCGATCTGCTCGATGGTGTCGCCGAGCTTATCCGTGTGGTCGTAGCTGACGGGGGTGACGACCGAGAGAACGGGGTCGCAGAAGTTAGTAGAGTCGAACCTCCCCCCCATCCCGGTCTCCAGCACCACGTACTGCGTTCCTCTTCTCCTGTAGTGCTCCATCGCCAGTGCGGTGAGGATCTCGAAGGTGGTCGGCACGTTTTCCCGGGGGAAGCGCCCGATGAGGGGGGGAAAGAGATCCATCAGCTCGATGAACTCGCCGTCCTCGATCTCGCGGCCGTCCACCGAGATCCGCTCGTTCACCCGTTCCACGTGCGGGGAGGTGAAGAGACCCGTCTTCACTCCCCGGCAGGCGAGGAGCGCCGCGAAAAGCGTGCACACCGAACCTTTTCCCTTCGTCCCCGCCACGTGAACGACCCTCATCCCCTTCTCGGGGTTCCCGAGGAGCTCGAGGAGCTTAACGGTCCTTTCGACGTTGTAGAATACGGCGCCATACGCGTAGGAAGCGTCGGTCTCGTAATTGATGAAGCTGTAGAGGTAATCAAGGGCTTCGTCGAGAGTTTTCATGCGGGAATTTATCCAAGCCCCCGCGGGAAGGTCAATACGTATGTTCGCAGGGAGCTTTTTCCTTTGCTTTACCCTCCCGGCAACGGTACCTTGTACGGAGAGAATCGACACATGAAAGGGGTGATGGGCGTGCTGCTCGAATACAAAGAAGCGGTGGAGAATATCACGAGCGTGACCCAAGAAGGGTGGGATCGCCTTTGACGTGGATGCCCTTGTCGTGAAGAAGAAGGAGCTCGAAGAGGAGCTCGGGGATTCGAATATCTGGAACGACCGGGAGCACGCGAAGGAAGTAACCACCGGGATAAAGCGGATAAAGCTGACTGTCGAGCCATGGATGGACGTGAAAAAAGAGGCTGAAGAGCTTGCCGGCCTGTACTACATGGCTCTCGAAGAGGGAGAAGAGGCCCTCGAAGAGGAGATAAAACGGAAGATCGAGGATCTCACGGCGCGTGTTGGCCGCCTCGAGAAGCTTTCGCTCCTCAGCGGCGAGCACGACGATTCGAACGCCTACCTCACCATCCACTCGGGCGCCGGGGGAACCGAGGCGTGCGATTGGGTTTCCATGCTCCTCCGCATGTACCTGAAGTGGGCCGAAAAAAACGGTTTCAAGACCGAGGTCGTCGATATCCTCGCGGGAGAAGAGGCGGGGATAAAATCGGTTACAGCCTACGTAAAGGGCCCCTACGCATACGGCTATTTAAAAACAGAAAACGGGATTCACAGGCTCGTGCGGATCTCCCCCTTCGATTCCAACGCGCGGCGCCATACCTCCTTCGCATCGGTTTTTTCCATCCCCGAGGTCGAGGACGAGATCGTCGTCAGCATCGACCCGAAGGATCTAAAAATCGACACCTACCGCTCCCAGGGGGCGGGCGGACAGCATGTAAACACCACCGACTCCGCGGTGAGGATCACCCATCTCCCCACCGGGATCGTCGTCCAATGCCAGAACGAGCGTTCCCAGCACAAGAACAAGGACACGGCGATGAAGGTGCTCAATGCCAAGTTGTACGAGTTCCAACGGCAGGAGCAGAACAAGGAGAAGGAGGAGCGGGAGAAGAGCAAAAAAGGTATCTCCTGGGGGAATCAGATCCGCTCATACGTCTTCCAGCCGTATACCCTAGTAAAGGACCTGCGCACCGGCGTCGAAACCGGTAACAGCGCCGCCGTCCTCAACGGGGAGATCAACATCTTCATCGAAGCCGCTCTAAAACAGGCCGTATAGCGGTGTTTTGCGTGCGAAGTTCTCCGCGGAGCCAATCCCCATGGTGAAGCGCCCTCTCTTGTTTCTTTTGCTCCTTGCCTTCTGCGTTTCCACCCTCTTTCCGAACGACATGCCGTGCGCCGCCCAAGTACAGCCTCCCGTCACCGGCATAAACGTTTTCAAGGAACGGGCGATCCTCATCGGCGCCTTCGAAAACCGGGGGGACCCGAAGTACGATCACATAGGGAAGATCCTCGAAACTTCTTTCGACGCATACGCGCGGACCGTCATCATGCTGACGCTGAGCGAGGAGGAGCGCGCCTTCCTCGAGGCGCTCGCGCTGAGGGAGGAGTACGCAGCGGACTACGCAGAGGCGGACGAGACCATACGCTTTACCCTGGCGCCGGTGGTCGGACGCGCCCGGGGACAATTTTCGAAAAGCCCGTTCGAAGGCGTCGCCAAGGTGGGTGCCGACCGATCGCCGACAGAGTCACGGGGGGATGAAGAGGGGGACGGCGGGCGTACCGCTCACTTCCCGCTGACGATCTCGGGGTCTTATTACGTACGGTCGCCTGAAGGCGCCGTCGAAATCGTCGTTCTCAAGGCGTCTTCGCTCAACGGTATTACCGGGCGCGTCGACGTCGACTACAAAGCGGAGCTCTCGCTCTCCTCACTCCTTACAAAGCCCGAGCTCTTCCTCGTTCCTTTCTTCAGGCTCTTCCTCCGTTACCAGACCCACACCGCCAGCTTCACCGCCATTCCGAGGGACGCCCTCATATACATCGACGAGAAGCTCGTCGGCACCGGGGAGGCGCAGGAGGTCCTCCTCTCCCGGGGGGAGCACAAGCTCTCCGTCCTGCGGAAAGGGTATAGGGACTATTCCGCGATCATTTCAGTTATCGGGGACGACCGGCTCACTTCGATCGAACTGGAAAAACCGATGGTCACCCGATCGCTTCGAATGCTCACAGACCCGCCGGGCGCCGAGCTCTACATCGACGAGAAGTACGCGGGAACAACCCCCATCGAAGTCGCGCTGAGCGGCGATGAGAAAGTCTTCACCCTGATGAAGGAAGGGTACGCGGATGCAATCATCAGGAACGGGGAAGGCCTCCCGTCAGAAGGAGAAGAACTCCACATCTCCCTGACGAAGGTTATCAACCTTGAAGAAATCTACGGAAAGGCCGAAGCCCACAAGAAACGCTCGGGGCTCCTGTTCGGAATCGGCATAGGAATGCTCGCGGTCACGATCCTCCTCGGCACGGAAAAAGCCCTCTTCGAGCAGGAGGCCGATCTCTACAGGGGCACCAACCCTGCTCGTTCGGAGGAAGCCGGCAAGACGGCCGGCACCCTCGGATATCTCACGGCAGCCTCCGGCGCCGTGACGGGGGTTCTTTTTGCCCTTTCTTTCGCCGATATGGTGAAGTATTTTAAGCTCAGCAGCGGGAGGCCCTCGGCCCCGCGAAAAGCCGACAGGAGCACGCGGCGCTGACATGAAGCTCAACATAAGGTTCGGACAGAAGCTGAGGGCGCTTTTTGAGAGCCCCGCGCTATTTGGGGTGAAAAGGGACACTGAACAGCTCTTCGGTGAGATCGAGGAGCTGCTCATCGGGTCGGACTTCGGTTTCGAGTTCACCACCGAAATCCTTGCCGCCCTGCGCAAAGGGAGTTCCCCCTCGGAAAAGGAACCCCTCACCCGCCGTCTGAAGGAAATCCTGAAAGGGCGGATGGCCCTCGCGAAGCAGCCGCCCGCAGGAAACGGGCTTTCCGTTTACCTGGTGTTCGGCATAAACGGGAGCGGAAAGACGACGAGCGTGGGGAAACTCGCCCACAAGCTCAAGAGAACGGGGCGGAAGGTCCTCGTCGCCGCGGCGGACACCTACAGGGATGCGGCAATCGACCAGCTCCTCATCTGGGCGAAAAGGGCCGAGGTTCCCGTCGTGCGACAACAGCAGGGGTCGGACCCCGCCGCAGTGGTGTACGACGCCTGCGAGTCCGCCGCGGGAAGAGGGGTGGACGACCTGCTCATCGATACCGCGGGGAGGCTCCACACAAAAGAGGCCCTCATGGAGGAGCTCGCGAAAATCGGCAGGATCCTCGACAAAAAGCTCCCCGATGCGCCGAAGGTGAAGCTTCTCACCCTCGACGCGACGACGGGGCAGAACGCACTCTCACAAGCGCGGCTGTTCAACGAGTATATCGGCGTCGACGGGATCATACTCACGAAACTGGATTCGTCGTCGAAGGGGGGCATCGCCTGCGTGGTCTCGGGGAGGATGGGAATACCTATCCTCTACATGGGCGTCGGGGAGAAGATCGAAGACCTCGAGGATTTCGACGCGGACGAATACCTGGACCTGCTCTTCTCGTAATCGCCTGTTGATACGTAACCATACTGAAAGGAGCACCACAAACCATGGACAGGTTCGAACTCATCAGAGGGCTCAAACAGCCATCGAGTGAAAAGATCGTCCTCCTCGTGATGGACGGGCTCGGAGGGCTTGCGAAGAACGGGAAAACGGAGCTCGAGACAGCTAAGACCCCGAACATGGACCGGATCGCCCGAGAATCGGAAACAGGACTGCTCGTCCCCATCCTTCCCGGCGTCACCCCGGGGAGCGGCCCTGGGCACCTCGCCCTCTTCGGCTACGATCCCCTCGTGTTCCAAATAGGGAGAGGGATCCTCTCGGCCTTGGGGGTGAAGTTCCCCGTCAGGGCGGGGGATCTCGCCGCCAGGGTGAACTTCGCGACCATCGACTCGCAGGGAAACGTGACCGACCGGCGGGCGGGGAGGATCCCCGACGAAATAAACCGAAAGATGTGCGGGAGGATAAGCGAAATAAAAATCCCGGGGTCGGAGATCTTCATCGAGACTGAAAAGGAACATAGGGCGGCTCTCGTTCTCAGGGGGATGGAGTTCTCGGAAAAACTCTCCGAAACCGACCCGCAGAAGACCGGCGTCCCCCCCCTGCCGGTAAAACCCCTCGACGACGCCCCGGCCTCGGCGAAGACGGCTGCCCTGCTCAACACGTTCCTCGCGCGGGTGAAGGAAACGCTGAAGGAAGAACATCCGGCCAACATGATCCTCCTCAGGGGGTTCGCGCTCCACACCCGCATCCCCTCGTTCAGCGAGGTCTTCGGGCTGAACGCCTGCGCGATCGCGGGATACCCGATGTACAGAGGGCTTGCGAGCCTCGTGGGTATGGAGGTGATCGAGGTCGAGAGCGGGGTAAAACCGCAATTTGACAAACTCAGGGAGGTGTGGGGGAAATACGACTTCTATTTCGTCCACGTCAAGTACACCGACAGCGCGGGGGAGGATGGAGATTTCGACAGGAAGGTGTCCGTCATCGAAGACGTGGATAAAAACCTTGGGCGGATCCTCGACCTCTCTCCTGAAGTCCTCGCGATCACCGCCGACCACTCTACGCCGGCAATCTACAAAGCCCACTCTTGGCACCCCGTCCCCGTCCTGCTTCGCTCGAAATGGGCGCGTGCCTCGGGGGTTGCGAAGTTCGGCGAGACCGAGCTCGCGAAGGGAAGCATGGGGAACATGCCGTCAGTTGATCTCATGACCCTCCTCATGGCCCATGCGGGCCGGCTCCAGAAGTTCGGGGCATAGCGATTACGCTGCACGCTCGGCAAAGGGGTCCTCTTAATGTTCTCTTAATGTTCTTCATTGACAAAAGGGTGAAAAGCTATTACTTTACAATAATAGTTAGTATTATTATCATTTTTGTTCAAAGAGGTGATGCGATTGCCCGAAAAGATATACACCACCTATCAGATCGGTAAGTTCTGCCAGGTGAACATACGTACCGTGATCCGCTGGATTGAAACCGGGAAGCTCAAAGCCTATTCCACGCCCGGAGGGCATCGCAGGGTCAAGTGGAGCGACCTGATCACTTTTCTCACGCAAAACAGGATGCCCATCCCGAAGGAACTCGAGGATGCGAAGAAGAAGAAAATTCTCGTCATGGACGACGACTCTGATTTTCTCGTAATCGCCTCGCAAATGCTCCAGAAGATTCCGGATGTCGAGATCAAAACAACCTCATCCGGTTTCGACGCGGGAATCCTCGTCGCGGAATGGTACCCCGACCTCATCCTTCTGGACTTCATCATACCCGACCTGGACGGCTTCGAGGTGACCAAGAAGATCAGGGCGAACCAGAGGCTGAGGAAGATCTCGATCATCGCGGTCACGTCGATCACCGATCCCGAGGAGCTCGAGCGCGTTAAGAACTGCGGTGTGAACGCGTTGATCACGAAGCCGATTGAAAGTGAAAGCTTCCTGAAAAAAATTGACAGGATTCTCTACGCTACGAATCTCGGATAACTTATTGAATCGACGGTTCGGACGGCGCTTCGGCCGGATACCCGGCTCTGACCGCATCTGGTGCTGTTTTTTGCTGCGTTTCTCCTGAATCGCTCGTCCAAGTACGTCAAGAGGGGTGGATCGCAGTGGCCGGGCTTCGCGCACCACATTCGTCTTTTATCCTTTCCGAGGCGTGAGATGATGACGAAAGTTAAAATAGAATTGTTGAAGGGCGACATCACCGAGAGGGAAACCGAAGCCCTCGTCAACACCGCCAATACGATGCTGCTTCTCGGATCGGGATTGGGCGGGGCCATCAAGGCGAAGGGAGGGGGCTCCATCGCCCAGGAATGCTCGCGCTTCGGTTCGATCAAGGTCGGCGAGGCCGTGATGACAGGGGCCGGAAAGCTGAAAACAAAACATATCATTCACGCGGCGCTCATGGAGTACGACGGCGCCATACAGGAGGAGAACATCGCGAGCTCCCTGCGGAGCAGCTTGCACATCGCCAACAAAAAAAAGTTGAAGAGCATCTCCATTCCGGACATGAGCATGGGGATCGTTCGATTTTCCCCGGAAAAGTGCGCGCTTACCGTCTTTACCGTGTTGAAGCGGTTCTTCGAGGAGGAGAACAGGTCGCTGAAGCTCGTCGAGATCGTAGTATGGGACATCGAGACGCTCCGCATCTATAAAACCGTGTACAACGAGGTCTTCAAACAGGAACTTTCATGACCTACCTGGTTCTGGCATCGGGCATCGCCGCTCTCCTCTTTATTTTCGTCTACATTTACTTATCGGTCTTCAGAACGCCTAAAAAACTTCAAAAGATTTGGGAACAGATACAGGCGGGAGAGGGGCGGAGTTCAATCCGTGAATTAAAGGGTTTCATCATGAAACACGGAGGTTCCGTGGACACCCATTTCCTCCTCGCCGAGTGTTATCGGCGGGAAGGGAACTTCCAGATGGCGGTCGTGGAGTACCGCTACTGTCTGAACACCCGAAAGAAACCCACCTTCGCGAACGAGAAGACCATCCGGGACGGCCTCGTCGAATGTTTCTTCAAGCTCGGAAAGGAGGACGAGGCCCTCGCGGAGCTCTTGGAGCTTGTAAAGGGAGATCCAAACAACGCGGAATACCTCCTGAAGATCGCAAAACTTTTCTACGCCCGCGGGAACCTCGAACAGGCCGTCACCTTTTTCGACCGCACCGTGCGGGCCGATCCGTCGAGTTCAGAGAGCCTGAGCTTCCTCGGGATGATCATGTTCCAGGCGCACCAGTACAAGGAAGCCCTTCTCTACCTGAACAGGGTTCTGAAGTTCGATCAAAAAAACCCAAGGGCCCATTACTACTTGGGGAGGCTCTACCGGGAGAACAAAGAGTGTCAGAAGGCGCTCACTCACTTAGCCATCGCCCAGGGCTCTCCTGAATACAGGACGAGGGTGATCATCCAAAAGGGAAACTGCTACAGGGAGATGAACGAAAACGAGAGCGCCGTCGAAGAGTTCAGGAAAGCGATCCTCACCGCGCGCGGCAAGGACTCCAACCTCCTCCTCCTCGCGCGATACTCCCTCGCGGATATCTTCGAGATACAGGGGAAACTCACCGACGCGATCGAACAGTGGGAGGAAATCAACAAGATCAATCCCCGCTACAGGGACACTCTTCAGAAACTCGATCAGTACAAGGATCTTCGGGGGGATGACAATCTCAAGGATTTCCTTGTAAGCCCCGCCCCCCTCTTCGAGGAGAACTGCAGGTACATTATAAAACACCTCGGGTTTGAATTTCTCGAGGTCAAGCTTGTCAAAACGAGCCTTCTCACCGCTGTCGCGGTACCCATCGACATGGATACAAGGGTCATCATGCGCCAGCGCGTCTACATCAAGGTGAACAGGGACGTGACCCCCCTCGGCGTCGGCGAAGTGAAACAGCTCATCGAAGAGGCGAAGGCGCTCAGGTGCGCACGAGCCATATATATCGCTCCCATGAACTTCAGCAAGGACGCGGTGGATTTCACCGCGGGGAGGCACATAACCCTCATCGGCGGAAAAGAGCTATCGGACCTGCTGAGCGACCTGGAGGCCGCGGGGGGGCATCAACGATAGAGGGCGGCCGCGTCTTTTCGAACCGGCTCGGGCCCGCTCTTACAGCCCGAGAGCGGACTTCGCATTGCGTGTCGTCTCTTCAGCGAGGGTATCGAATCCTACCTTGCGCACGCCGGCGAGAAACTCCGCCGTAATCACGCAGTAAGCCGGCTCGTTCACCTTTCCTCTGTATTTTCCCGGCGCGAGATAGGGAGCGTCGGTTTCTATGCAATACCTGTCCGAGGGCACGAAGCGGGCGGCCTCCCTGATTCGATCGGACCTGTTGTACGTGACGTTGCCCGCAAAGGAGAGAAAAAACCCCATGTCGAGAAGTCTCCGGGCCGTTTCGACTCCGGAGGAAAAACAGTGCATTATCCCCCCTCTCACGGGCCGGTGTCCGGCAAGCGCTTCAATAAGGTCTTCGTCGGAGTCTCTCGAATGCACCACGACGGGAAGCTCGAGCTCATTCGCGAGGTCCAGCTGGTCGTTAAAAAGCGAGACCTGCTCCGCCCTGCTTCCGAAATCGTGGAAATAGTCGAGCCCAATCTCCCCGACTGCGATCACCCTTTCCAAGAGCTCCGCCTGTCTCTTCACCTCATCGATGTCGCATTCCGCCCTTCTCCCCGCGTAAAAAGGGGGGATACCCGCGGTCATAAAAACCTCAACCCCGATCTCGGCTGGAATCTTTTCCACCAGGCATCTCCGTTTAAGAAAATCGCCCGTACCGACCGATATATCTAAAATGGATAAGACTCCCCACTCCCGCGCTCTTTGTATTATACTTAAGGTGTCGTTCCCCCCGCCTTCGAGGAGCGAGAGGTGGCAGTGAGTGTCGAACAGCATTACTGTACCGGGCATTTCGAAGGTTTTACGTAAATCATTAATCATAGTATAATAAAATTATTGACTTTCTATGTCAGAATGATAAGATTTACTAATTCTTAAACCCCTACGGAGCCGGCTTTGTCGGATTATAAAAAGTTTGAAAAGAGATTCTTCTCGTGGCTCAACACGCAGCTTCTCTTCCTGAAAAGGTGGATGATATACTCCTACAAACGGTTCAATCAGAAGGGGCGCGAGAAGCTCACCGTCATGCTCATCCCCCATTCCGAGAAGAAAATCTTCAATTTCCAGATCTCCCTCTTTACGATCTCCTTCCTCGTTCTCCTTCTGTCGGGGATCGTCATCACGTTCTTCGTGACCACGTCGCGCTACAGTCTCACAAAGCGGGAAGTGGAATCGCTCCAAAAATCGCAGGAGGGGAGCGTCACGGCCTTAAAGCTCCTGAAAAAAGAGATAACCTCGCTCGACACAACCGTCGAGGGTTACAAGGGCAACATCAAGGATATCATAAAACTTCTCGGCGCAAGCCAATCGGAGAATATATTCGGGCTTGGGGGGCCCGAAACGGAGATTAAAAACCTCTCCGAAATCTTAGGGCTCACGAACACGAACGACTACCGGACCGAACTCGAAACCATCCAGAAGATCAACGAGGACATCTCGACCAGCAAACGGGTGCTGCAGAACTTCATGAAGTTTCTCGCCGCAAGGGAAGAGATCATTCAAAAGATACCCAACAATTGGCCGATCATCGGGGGAGGGTTCATCACCTCCGGGTTCGGGATGAGGCGGTCTCCCTTCTCGGGTAACTTGGCAGTTCATCAGGGAGTCGACATCAGCTGGTGGCCGGGCGCCCCCATCCGAGCGTCCGCCGACGGTGTCGTCGTGTTTTCCGGCATGAAGGGTGGGTACGGGAGAACGGTGCAGATACAGCACGAATATGGTTTCCAGACCCTCTACGGACATCTATCGAGTATCTCCGCCTATGAGGGAAAACAGGTTAATAAAGGCGAAATCATAGGCTTCCTGGGCAGGACCGGCCGCTCCACCGGTTTCCACCTCCATTACGAGGTACGAATCGGCACAAAGGCAGTCGACCCGATGATCTTCATGACAACGGAGTTCTAGGCTCCATCGCCCGGTTCATCCAGTCCCTCATGCGCGTTCCACCACTCGTAAGAAAGGGCCAATATCCGGCGGGTGACAATTTTCTCGTTTTTTCATCCGAAATGATTATATTTAAAGTGATATAGGTAGCGTCCGATTCGGGAATTGAAGCGAAATGAGTGAAGGGCTCCAGTATCCAGAGGCTGATTCTTCCGTAAACAGCATAATAGGCGAAGGCACTACCGTAAAGGGTGAGTTCGATCTCAACGGGCTTCTCCGAATCGACGGAACATTCTTCGGAAAGGTGAAAACCAACGGAAAGGTTCTGGTGGGTAAGCACGGTGTGGCAGAGTGCGTGATAATAGCCGGGACCGTCGTCATCGGGGGAAAGGTCAGGGGCGAAGTCATCGCGACCGAGAGGATCACACTCCTCTCCACGGGTGAAATGATCGGCACAATAAAGACGGCGCACCTCGTAATCGAAGAGGGAGTCATCTTCGACGGGAAATGCGAGGTAATCGAGGATAGAGACAAGCTGAACAAGGTTCGAGACGAGCACGTCGCCGCCTGGTTCAAAACTCGCGACACGAGCGGCGCGGCGTCCACTGGCGGCGGATCTTCCGTTAGCCAGGGCTCAAAAGGGAGTTTCGCGGAACCGCTCCACGTCCCTGAAAGAACCGTCCTCGTAAAAAAAGAAACAGCCGTCCCCTGACGCCGCATCGCCCTTTCCGTACGGAAATCAAAAGAAAAATCCTACTCTAATGAAGGCCGCACTGTTGGGAAAAGGTTATTTCATCGTTTTCGAGGGGTCCGACGGCTCTGGAAAATCGACCCAGGCAAAGCTCCTCCACAGGAGACTCTTGTCAGATGGGTACGACTCCGTTCTCACGGAAGAGCCCGGAGGGACAGTCGTTGGGCGGGAGATACGCAACCTCATTCTTAACCCCCAGTTTAAATTAAGTCCGAAGGCCGAGCTCTTTCTCTTTCTCGCGGACCGTGCCGAACATCTGCACAAAGTCGTGCGTCCGCATCTAAAAGCGGGGAAGGTCGTCGTCTGCTCCCGCTACTTCTACTCGACACTGGTCTACCAGGGCATAGCCCGAAAGCTAGCCCCGCTCGATTACCTCGAAGAGCTCAATCTCTTCTCCGTCGATGCGGTTCAACCGGAGCTCGTGTTCTATCTCGACATCCATCCCGAAGAAGGGCTTTCGAAGGCCAAAGGATCGAAGGTGAAAGCCTATCATACGAATGGAGGCGACAGGATCGAGCAGGAAGGGGTTGAATTCCAGAAGCGGGTACGCGAAGGGTATCTCACACTCTTCTCGGGAAACCCCGAGAAGTTCGTCGTCCTCGACGGAAGTAAGAGCATCGACGATATCGGCCGCGCCGTCTACCTGGAGGCGAAAAGGAGGTTGAACCTTGATTGAAATGGAGAAAACGGATAAAGACAAAAAAAGTATAAAAATACGCAGCAAAAAAGATAATAAAAGGATACTCCACACTGTTGATGTGGTGCAAAGTAGGTTCTATGATGAGCTGAAGGTTGCGGAAACCGAACAGGTTCGCGTGGGCTTTGACAACCTGACCGACGAGATCACCCGGCAGGGAGAGAAGTTCTCAAAGAACCCGTCGCTGCAGGAGCTCAAAGTCTATAAATCACTCGTTCTGGCTTTTTTAAAGCATATATCGGAGCATATGATTTCCATCGAACACCAAACAGGCGGAACAAGGATGAAGCAGAAGATATACACCGTAACGAGGATCATCGATCAAAAACTCAGCGCCCTGGCCGAGCTCGTTTTCAGCCAGCAGGCGAAGAATATTAATCTTCTTGCCACCCTCGATGAAATACGGGGGCTGCTCATAGATCTCTACAAGTGAGGAATGGTATGCCTGAACAACAAAACAGTACAATCGTCGCGAAGCTGCTCTACAACTGCGAAACCGTCTATCTTACCCCTCCAAACTTCGACTTGAAGCGTGGGGACCTCATCCTCATCGATTCACCCAACGGACCCGAGATAGCGTCGGTCTCCGGGGTGACTCACGGAAAATCGGACGGAACGCAACCGGTAAAAGCTATTCGCCCCTGCAACGAGGACGATATCCGAAGAAAGGACGAAAACCGCAAGAGGGAGGAAGAGGCAGCCTTGATCGCTGTCGAGAAGATAAAGAATCACAACCTTGAAATGAAACTCGTCAGTGTTCATTATTTTTTCGAGGATAACAAGATCCTTTTCAGCTTCACGGCCGATGAACGGGTCGACTTCAGGGAGCTCGTGAAGGACCTCGCTTCGGTTTTCAAGAAAAGGATCGAGCTCCGGCAGATAGGAGCCCGTGACGAAGCCAAGATCGTGAAAGGGACGGGGATATGCGGAAGAGCCTTCTGTTGCACCGCGATCAAGAACGAGCTTCAGCCGGTCACTATTAAAATGGCCAAAGACCAAAATCTCACCCTCAATTCATCAAAGATCTCGGGGGCCTGCGGGAGGCTTCTCTGCTGCCTCGCCTATGAACACACGGTCTACTGCGACATCAAGAAAAATTATCCCGCCGAGGGGAGCGTATTCGAATTTAATGGTAAAATGGTCATGCTCTCGGAGATCAACATCCTGAGGATGAAGGCGACGCTGAAAACCAAAGACGAAGCAAGCTACCAGGTCCCCCTCGATAAGCTGCGGATATGCTCAAAATGTGAGGAACCCGGTGTTTCGCAGGGCGAAACGATAGTTTCTCCCGTCAACAACCAGCAGGTGCCCGAAACCGAGGTAGGAGCGGGCAATTGAAGGTCGCGAAACCAGCTTTCGATAAAAGGGGATCTCCATCAAAGGATCTCATCGAGAATCCTCTCGAGCTCCTCTTCTGAAAAGAAATCGATCCTGATAAATCCCCTTCCCTTTCGATAATCGAGCGCTACCTTCGTTCCGAACCGCTCCCTGAGTTTGTCCTCAACCTCGCTTACAAAAGGATCTTTCACGCTTACTTTTGTTCCACGTGGAACATTTTTCTTCCTCGCGATCCCCTCCACTTGCCGAACCGTCAGCTCCTCGTTCAGGATCCTCCTCGCAAGCTGGAGCTGTTCCGCTTCGTTCTTCACCGCGAGGATAGCTTTAGCCTGCCCCACAGAGAGTGTTCCACGTGAAACATTTTCACGGATCTCTTCCGGGAGCTCCATGATCCTGATCATATTCGCGATATAGCTTCTCGATTTTCCGATACGTTTCGCGAGCTCATCCTGGGTGATGTTGTCCCTCCCGATGATCAGCTTGTAGGCCATCGCTTCTTCCACGGGATTTAAGTCCTCCCGTTGGATATTCTCGATAAGGGCGAGCTCGAGCAGTTTCCCCTCGGATAGATCTTTTACGAAGGCGGGAATCTCAAGGAGCCCCGCCTTTTTCGCGGCCCTGAGTCTCCTCTCCCCCACGATCAGCTCATACTTCGAATCCTTCCGTCTTACGACGACCGGTTGAATGAGCCCGTTCTCACGAATGGACTGCGCGAGCTCTTCGAGCTTCTCGTCGTTAAAAACCTTCCTCGGTTGTATTCTGTTCGGCAGGACGTCTTCGATCTTCAAATACTGAAAATGCTCCGAAGAGAGTGCCGATTCGACGCCTCCCGAAATGAGGGCGTCAAGCCCCTTTCCCAGTGCCCTTTTCCCCATTTTTTAAAAATTCCTTTGAAAGGTTGTAGTAACTCAATGCACCGACGCTTCCCGAATCGTAGAGGCTGATCGGCTTTCCGAAGCTCGGCGCCTCCGCAAGTTTTACATTTCGGGGGATGATGGTTTTGTAGACTTTATTCTTGAAATAGGAGATCACCTCTTCGACCACTTGCTTCGACAGGTTGGTCCTGGTGTCATACATGGTGAGGAGAACCCCCTCGATCCTGAGGCCTGGGTTGAGTTTGGACTTAACCAGATTTATCGTTTTGAGGAGTTGGCTCAGTCCCTCGAGGGCGTAATATTCGCACTGAATCGGAATGATTATCGAGTCGGCCGCGACGAGACCATTGATAGTCAAGAGCCCCAGCGAGGGCGGGGAATCGATAAAGATAAAATCGAATTGATCTTTCAGCATATCGACCGCGTTCTTGAGCCTGTATTCCCTGTCATCCATCTCGACGAGCTCGACTTGCGCACCGGAGAGGTTGATGTTGGATGGAACGACGGAGAGGTTTTTAACCGAGGTGGAGAGCACGATCTCCCTGATGTCGACGAGCCCAAGAAGGGCTTCGTAGAGCCCCTTCTCGTTCAGATCCTTCTTAACTCCAAGACCCGAGCAACTATTCCCTTGCGAATCGAGGTCGACTACGAGGGTTTTCATCCCCGCTTCCGCGAGATAAGCGGAGAGATTGACCACCGTGGTCGTTTTACCCACGCCGCCTTTCTGGTTCGCTACGATAATCGTCTTGTTCACCTACCCCTCCCGGGCTCCCTTCCTCCAGAACGTGGATGGCAGAGCGCAGAATAATGGACGGCGAAACAGAGGATGTCCGGCTGCACGCGCGAGCGGTGAGAGATCGAGGCTGTACGCTACACCCAGTATGCTCTTTTATTACCCCAGGGAAAATTATTCGGAGAGGGTGGGATTCGAACCCACGGTTCCCGCAAGGGAACAACGGTTTTCGAGACCGCCCGATTCAACCACTCTCGCACCTCTCCATTGCACGGACACGGTTCCCCTGTGAACAGCCGGGATCCGCACCTCGCTGAAAAGGCAAAAAAAAAGAAACCTCCGATTGGATATCCGGACGCTCAATTACAGGGGATCTCGCTTCGTGCCCAAGAGGATTTGAACCTCCGACCCTTGGATCCGCAATCCAATGCTCTATCCACTGAGCTATGGGCACATCGTTGCACGATCGGAGAGGGTGGGATTCGAACCCACGGTACCCTTTTGTGGGCACAACTCCTTAGCAGGGAGCCCGATTCGGCCTCTCTCGCACCTCTCCATTTTATGGCTCTTTGTTAGTTTATCATAGGCGGCTTGAAATGTAAATCCCTATTCGGAGAGAGAGGGATTCGAACCCCCGGTTCCCGAAAGGGAACAACGGTTTTCAAGACCGCCGCTTTCGACCGCTCAGCCATCTCTCCTCACGATCAAGATACTCGAATATTGATCCCCGGTCAAACGAAAGAGGGGTGTCCCTTCAATCTTGCACGATTCTGGCAACGCCGGCCACTGAATCCTCTTCCCGGATGTTGACGATTTTCACCCCGCTCGCCCCCTTTCCCACGACCGGGACGCCGTTCGCCTTCATTTTGATTATCATACCTTTCCCTGTGATGACGACGAAATCGTCCTTTTTCGCGAGGGAGAGGGTGCCGACCGCCTTCCCAGTCTTCTCGTTTTCCTTGATATAGATCTGCCCCCCCGTACCCCTGCCGTGCACCGTGAAGTTTTCGCACTTCACCCTCTTACCGAACCCTTTTTCCGTCACCACGAAAAAGTCCGTGCCGTCGATGATCTTGGTGATCCCGCAAACTTGGTCGTCCCCTTTGAGACGTATGGCGGTCACCCCCCGGGCCGACCTCCCCATGGGCCTGACTGTCCCTTCCTTGAGTCTGAGGGCGTAGCCGTTGTTCGTCGCAATGATCACCTGCTCTTTCCCGTTCGTGACGATCGCCTCAATAAGGCTGTCTTCGTCACCCAAGGAGATGGCGATGATCCCCGTTTTTCTCACGTTGCGGAAATCTGAAAGAGCCACCTTTTTGATAAACCCCCTCTTCGTCTGCATGAGGAGGAAGCCGTCCCACTCTTCATCCTTGAGCGACACGTACGCGGCGATGTTCTCCTCTTCTTCCAGGCTGAGGAAGAGCTTTATACTTTCTCCCTTCGAGTATTTCCCCATGTTGACGATTTCGTGAACCGGAACGGTGAACGCCTTCCCCCTGTCGCTTATGAAGAGCATCGTGTCGTGGGTTGAGGCGACGAACATGTGCTCGATAAAGTCGTTCTCTTTCATGGTGGACGCCGAAACCCCCACCCCGCCCCTGGCCTGGTTCCGGAATGCGCTGATCGGGGTCCTCTTTATGAATCCGTTATGAGTGATAGTGACCACGACGTCTTCCTCGATTATCAGGTCCTTGAGGTTGACCTCCTTCTCGTCCTCGATGATCGCCGTCCGCCGGGAGTCTCCGAACTTCTTCGACACTTCCTTGAGCTCCTTTTGGATTTGGGCGAGAATGTTCTCCCGGCTCTTCAGGAGCTCCCTTAACTGGGCGATAAGCTTGAGGAGGTCATCGTACTCCTTCTTTATCTTTTCACGTTCCAGGCCGGTGAGGCGGACGAGCCTCAATTCGAGGATCGCCTCGGCCTGGACCTTGGTAAAGGAGAACTTTTCCATCAACCGTTCCTCGGCCTCCTTCGGGGTCTTCGAGGAGCGGATGAGGTTGATGATCTGATCGATCTTGTCGAGGGCTATTAGGAACCCTTCGAGAATGTGGGCACGGTTCTCCGATTTTTCGAGATCGTATTTGGTCCTTCGACTGACGATCTCCTCCCTGTGTTTGATATAAGCCTGGATGATCTGCTTGATGTTCATAACCACGGGCTTGAGCTGGTCGAGGGCGAGGAGGTTGATACCGAAGGTGATCTCCAGCGCGCTCATCTTGAAGAGTTGGTTCATGATGATGTGGGTGTTGATTCCCCGCTTCACCTCGATGACTACCCGCAGGCCGCTCTTGTCCGACTCGTCTCTTATGTCCGTAATCCCGTCGACCCTCTTCTCCTTCGCGAGCCCCGCGATCTCCTGGATGAGACGGGACTTATTTACCTGATAAGGGATCTCGTTGACGACGATGAACTCTCTCCCGCTTTTTGTGCTCTCGATACTAACCCTGGCGCGGAGCTTGATCTGCCCGTTTCCGGTCATATAGGCGCTCACGATCCCCGACCGCCCGATGATGAGGCCACCGGTAGGGAAGTCAGGTCCCGGGATGATTTCGATCAGCTTGTCGATCGTAATATCCGGTTTTTCGATCACTGCGACGATGGCATCCACGCACTCCACGAGGTTGTGGGGCGGTATGTTCGTCGCCATCCCAACGGCGATTCCGCTCGAACCGTTGACGAGAAGGTTGGGAAATGCGGCCGGGAGGACCGCCGGTTCCTTAAGGCTTTCGTCGAAGTTCGGAACGAAATTGACGGTTGCTTTGTCAATGTCGGCAAGGAGGATCTCCGCGAGCGGGAGCATCCTCACCTCGGTGTACCGCATGGCCGCCGGAGCGTCACCGTCGATCGATCCGAAGTTCCCCTGCCCGTTTACAAGGGGGTAGCGCATGGAAAAAGTCTGGGCCATGCGAACGAGGGCGTCGTAGATCGCCTGGTCACCATGGGGGTGGTACTTCCCGAGCACGTCTCCCACGACGCGTGCGCTCTTTTTATTAGGCTTATCTGAAGAGAGGTTGAGCTCGTTCATCCCGTGGAGGATCCTTCGGTGAACAGGCTTGAGCCCGTCTCTCACGTCGGGAAGCGCCCGGCTCACGATGACACTCATCGCGTAGGTGAGATAGGAGTTCTTCATCTCATCTTCGATGAATGTCTTTACGATCGTTTCTTTTGTAGCCACCTTTTCGTCCCTCCGGTCGGCAAGGTCGGGAAAGTAACAATCCCCTCGAACGGGGAAACACCCCTCTCGTTCACCCCTTTGGTGTCATGTCGTAGAGCTGGAGTGCAAAAGGCGCTCGAAGGGGGCGTGTTCTCACACGTCGATATTTGTCACAGTATGGGCGTGCTTTTCGATGAATTCCTTTCGTGGAGCAACCGCGTCGCCCATCAGAATCGAGAAGATCTCGTCCGCCTCGACGACGTCCTCAGATGTTATCTGTATTAACGTTCTTTTTTCAGGGTTCATGGTGGTTTCCCAGAGCTGATCAGGATTCATCTCCCCGAGTCCTTTGTACCGCTGTACCGAAACTCCCTGGCCCCCCATCCTCTTCATCACTTTGCTCTTCTCGTCCTCCGTGTAGGCGTAGGCAACCTCGTTCCTCTTGCTGATCTTGTAGAGAGGGGAGCAGGCGATATAGACGTGCCCTTTTTCAATCAGCTCGCTCAAATAACGGAAAAAGAAGGTCAGGAGGAGCGTCCGGATATGGGACCCGTCTACGTCGGCGTCGGCCATGATGATGATCTTGCCGTACCTGAGCTTCGTGAGGTCGAAGCTCTCGCCGATCCCCGTGCCGAGGGTGCTTATGATGGGCTGGAGCTTTTCGTTGCTCAGCACCTTGTCGATACGCGTCTTTTCCACGTTCAGCATCTTCCCCCAAAGGGGGAGGATCGCCTGGAAGTTTCTGTCACGACCCTGCTTCGCGCTCCCGCCCGCACTATCCCCCTCGACGAGGTAGAGCTCGCACTTGTCGGGTTCTCTCGAACTGCAGTCGGCGAGTTTGCCGGGAAGGGAGTCGTTTTCGAGAGCGTTTTTCCGCCTCACGAGTTCCCGTGCCTTCCGGGCGGCCTCCCGTGCCCTCGCTGACTGGATGCATTTCTCGATGATCTTCTTCCCCACGTGGGGTTGGCGGTCGAAAAAATCGGAAAGGCGCTCGTAGACGATCGACTCGACGATCCCCTTTATTTCGCTGTTCCCCAGCTTTGCCTTCGTCTGCCCTTCGAACTGCGGGTTCCTGAGCTTTAGGCTGATCACCGAGGTGAGCCCCTCCCGAACGTCATCCCCCGTGAGGGCGAGCTTGTTTTTTATACTGCTCGACCTCTTGATGAAGTCGTTGATGGTCCTCGTGAGGCCCGACTTGAAACCGATGACGTGGGTGCCCCCCTCTGTGGTATTTATGTTGTTCACGTAAGCGAAGATGTTTTCGTTGTACCCCTCGTTATACTCGATGGCGATCTCGGTTTCGAGGTCTTCCCTCTTGTCCTCTATGTAGATGGGGTCCTTGTGGAGGGCGTTCTTGTTCTGGTTGATGTGGTTCACGAAGGACACTATGCCGCCGTCGAATTTGAAGGAGTGTTTTTTTCCGTCCTTCTCCCTGAGGTCTTTGATCTCGATGTGCAATCCTTTATTGAGAAAGGCAAGCTCCCGGAGGCGCTTTGAAAGGGTGTCAAAATTAAAGTTGATATCCGTGAAGACCGTCTTGTCCGGTTTGAACACCACCCTTGTCCCGGTGAGATCGCAGCGCTCGCCTGTCTTCACCTCATGCTCCGCTGCGCCCTTCTTGTAGCGCTGAGAAAAGGTCTTCCCGTTCCTCCAGACCGTTACCTCGAGCCACTCCGAAAGGGCGTTGACGACGGATATCCCTACGCCATGGAGACCTCCGGAAATCTTGTAGGAGCTGTTGTCGAACTTCCCCCCCGCGTTCAGCTTCGTCATCACCACTTCGAGAGCGGACACGTTTTCCGTCGAGTGAATTTCTGTGGGGATTCCCCTTCCGTCGTCGGTAACTTCGACGATGTTGTTCTTTTGTATCACCACAGAGATATTCTTGCAAAACCCGACCAGGGCTTCGTCGATCGAGTTGTCGATCACCTCGTAGACAAGATGGTGCAGGCCGTCGGGTCCGGTGGAACCGATGTACATGCTCGGCCGTTTGCGAACGTGCTCGATTCCATCCAGAACCTGGATGCTTTCAGCGCTGTACTGGTTCATTGAACCGCTCCTGCCGCATAATATACTAATTTATCTATATATAATAAAATGAAATAGTCAACCCCCGCCGCCTTCCCCTTTCAGGTTTCTCATCGCCGAGGAGATAAGGAACTTCCGCACGATGAACTTCAACTCATCGTCCTGGATCAACCGTACCGTTTCATCGATTTGGTTGAGGGTTTTTAAGGATATATTTTTGTTTTTTATCTCTATTTTTTTTATACGCTTTTTTATCTTCTTTACGAATCCTGATCTAAAAACGATCCTCTGTATCACCGGTGTTTCGAGCTTTTTGTTGAGCTTATCGCGGAGCTCGTTCTCCCTGAGGGCGAGCTCGTTCGCAAGGGGGGCTGAATCGGCGTTGACGAAGAGAATACCGTCCTTCACGAGCGCGCAAACCGTGTGGCCCTTCACATACGCATCCACGATCGTTCCCCAGACATTGACGGCTTCCTGGGATTTGATCCTATACTCGAGATCTTTATGCTTCGAAAGGAACGCTTCGAGTGTTTCCTTCAGTGTGAAGAGCCGTTTACCCCTTCCCATTTCACCATTCCCCCCTGTTCAACATGAAACACCCGCTCGCAGCGAAAAATTTCAGGCAGCTTCTCTTTTTCGGTCGTCGTGATGATCTTCTGGCTCTCCTCCCCCAGAAGCAGGATAACTTTGCGCAGGTTCTTTTCGTCGAGCTCGAGAAAAATATCGTCGAAAAGGAGAATAGGGACGACGTTCCTGATTTTTCCGTAGAACTTCGCCTGTGCGAGCTTGAGGACGATCGACGAAAGCCTAGCCTCCCCTATCGATGCGAAGTGTCGCACCTCGCGCCTTCCATCACTGAAGGAAAAGTCGTCCCGGTGCGGCCCATAGAGGGCGCGTCTCAGGACCGTTTCCCTTTCTCTCTTTCGCGTGAGCTCGTCCCGGAAGCAATCCCTCAACTCCTGTGCGCTTCTCATCCCGTCCGGGTTTCGGACGGATGACCGGTAAAGCACCCGGCAGGGGATTTCGAACCCCGCTTTTCCACCCGTCGTCGATTCGAGAAAAACGTTGATGAAATCGACGAGGAAAAGCCTCTTGTGAAGGACGTACCCTCCATATTCGGCGAGCTGCTCGTTCCACACATCGATAAGGTCATCGTCGAGTCTGACGCACTCGTAAAGGTATCTGTTTTTCTGCCTCAGAACGGCAAGGTACCTCTGGAGAGCGTCCATGTAGAGCGGGTCCACCGTTGAAAGGACGAGGTCGAGGTATGATCGTCTCATCGCGGGAGGCCCGCTCACGAGGTACACATCCTCGAAAAAATAGAGTACGGCGTACGCACGGCCGATGATAGAGGAAATCCGATTCTCCGGCGCGCCTCCGATCGAGAGTGTTTTCGCCTCCCCCGAGTACCCGAGCTCGATTTCCAATCGGCCTTGATGGGCCGCCCCGCCGCTTTGGGAGGAGAAAACCCCCCTAATTGCGTACTCTTCCGCTCCCCACCTGAGAAGCCTCCGGTCTGAGGCCTTCCTGAAGGATTTAGAGGTGGACAGCATGTAGACCGCTTC